>Ga0315902_10000955_pt1 | contig 47397 bp, 42 predicted proteins | sample LakEriMetagenome_9_FD_203523 | JGI IMG/M metagenome (GOLD analysis project Ga0315902, IMG submission 203523) | Freshwater fungal communities from buoy surface, Lake Erie, Ohio, United States - Buoy 12 MA117 | ecosystem: Environmental > Aquatic > Freshwater > Lake > Lake biofilm | place: USA... | reverse complement strand
GGCCGTCGACATGGGGTTGTCGGCGGGCACCGCGGGCGGCGGCACCCAGGCTGGCAGCGGCCACTGCCAGCCGGCAGGTGCCGCCCCAAGCAGCCACCCGGACATTGCCACCAGGGCTGCGGCCGACAGCGAACGCCATGAACCGGTCATGGATCGGCCCGCCGCTCTCAGCGGATGCTGAACAGGCGCTGCGGCCCGGGTGCCGCTACGCCGCCGTAGGCCAGGCCCAATGCACCCATCACCGGCGGGCAGTCGGCGTCGCCTGGGAAGCTCATGCAGCCCGGCGAGGTGTTGGGTGCGTTGACGTCGACGTTCACGCCGGCCAGCACGGCGCCGATGTCGGCGACCACGGTCTGCTTCGTCACGTCGAACCGGTCGAAGGCCACCGCCACTCGGTTGGGGTTGGCGCACTCCGCCTTCGGCGCTTCGGTGCGCGCGGGCGACGCGCACACCGTGCTGCCGAGGTGCACGGAAAAGCCCGAGGCGTTGCCGCCGCCCTGGGGATGCGGTGGCGCCATGGTCGCGGGCTGGCCCGCCGTGGCGGTATCGAACTTGACGAACTTGTAGCCGCCCTGCCAGTTCCAGAACATGGCCGTCAGGTTCAGCGGTGAGGGCGCCACCGTCGGGTCGCCGTGGTTGCGAGCGAAGGGCACGCCCAGCGTGAAGCGCAGGCCGACGTAGCGGCCGGCGGGCACGGTGCCGCGCACCTCGGTGTTCATGCCCGTGGTGCCATTGCGGCAGGGGCCGGCGCCGTTCTCGAAATCCAGCAGCGTGATGTTGTCGAGTTGCCAGACGCCGTCCTGGGCGAGCGTTACCGGCACGGCGCGGCCGGCCTCGTCGACCAAGCTCACGTCGCTGACGTAGAAGCGGTAGTCGCTGGGCGTGATGGTCGAGCGCGTGGCACCGACGCCTGCATAGCTCTGGCCGCAGGCAAAGGGCTGGCCGTTGATCTGTGCGGCGAAGCGCACGGTCACGGCCTGAGCGACCGAGCTGGCGCCTGTCGCTTTCGGGGTTGGCGCCGTGCCGCAGGCGGCCACGAGCACGGCAACGGCGCCGGCGGACACGGCCGCCACGGAACGGGTGAGTTGGGTCATGTGGTTCTCCATGAAGCGGTTCTTGAACAGGGATGAACGACGGATCAGTGCTTGTGCTGGTGCGCGCCGGCAGCGCCGCGCGGCGTCTGCACCCACACCATCACCTCGCGTTCGCCGGCCTTCTCGAAGCGCAGGGTCATCGGGAAGCGCTCGCCGTCCTTCAGCGGCTGCTTCAGGTCGATCAGCATCAGGTGGTGCTCGCCGCCGTGGCGCAGTTGCAACTCGGCCTTGGGCGGCAGCGGGATGCCGTCGATGGCGCGCATGCGCATCACGTTCTGCGCATCGATGACGCTGCGGTGGATCTCGACGCTGCGCGCCACCGGCGTGCTCGCACCGACCAGCCGGTCCGGCTGTTCGCCCGTGTTGCGGATGCCGCGCAGGTAGGCTGCGCCGTTGGCCGCACCGGGCGGCGTGGGCGTGGCATAGGGGTGGTCGATGCGCAGCGGGCCGAGCCTGAAGTCGTGCGCGGATGCAGGTTTGCCGAACAGGGCAAACGCGACGAGCCCCACGGCCGCGAGACTGGAGAGGAATCGGCGTCGGCAGCGTTGATCGAGGCTCATGGGTTCTCCTTCAGCAAACGGGTGATGTCGGCGGTGACCGAGACCGCGGTCTGCTCGTGCCGGACCGCCAGGCGCAGCCGCCCGGTGGGATCGAACACGTAGCTCGTGGCGGTGTGGTCCATCGTGTAGCTGCTGCCTGTGGGCACCTTGCGGTAGAAGACCTTGAAGGCCTTGGCGGTGGCCTCGGTCGTGGCCAAGTCGGCGTGCAGGCCGATGAAGCTGGGGTGGAAGGCGCGCGGGTACTCGCGCAGCACGGCGGGTGAGTCGCGCTCGGGGTCGACGGTGACGAAGATCACCTGCAGCCGTGCCGCCTGGTCCCCGAGCCGCTGCATCACATCGGCCGCCCGCGCCAGCGCCGTGGGGCAGACATCGGGGCACTGCGTGAAGCCGAAGAACAGCATCACGCAGCGGCCATTGAAGTCCGCAAGCTGCACCGTCCGCCCTTCGGCATCGAGCAGTCGGAAGTCGCGTCCCCACTCGGCGCCGGTGAGGTCGATCGACTGGAACGAGGCGGCGTTTCCTGGGCGGTCACACGCGACCATGAGGCCCGCGGCGGCGACCGCAGCCAGAGCCAGCGCATGGCGTCGTGGCCTTGGGCCGGACCGACCGCTGCGGCTTGCGGGCTCCATCTCAGCGCGGCTCCCAGGGCGCCGCGACCTCGGCACGCCGCGTCCACTCCGGCAGCGGCGCTGGCGAACCCGTCGGCGCCGTCGGTGCGGTCGCAATCGGAACCGGCGTTGCCAGGGCTGCCTGAGGGCTTGCCATGGCAACCGTCAGCGGCGGCATGGGCGGGCCCGCGAATCCACCGCCGACGACGACTGCGACCGCGTAGATCGCCACGACGGCACCCAGGTGCAGGGCCACGAAGAGCCGTACACCACGACGGTGCCGGCTCGCTCGGGCCGCAGCCGATGTCTCGGTCGCGGGCCTCACAGGTCGGCCCCCGTCATCACGACGGCGGCCCGCGTCGGCGCAGCGCTTGTGGTGTGGCAAGGTGGCAGCGCACCAGCGCCCGCCTGCACGGGCACGAGATGCATGGGTGATTGCTCGCCCGCATGCGCCAGACTCACCAGCGCCTTGACTTCCGCCGCGTGATAGGTGGGTGCGATCTGCCCGGTGACCACCTGCCATCCGGACCACAGCACCCAGGCCGCGAGGCCGAGCGCGGCCCCGATGTTGATGTGCGTCATGACCCGCATGACGCGCTCGATGAAGTTCACGAAGTTCTCCTGCGGCCGGGCGGCGGCAGACCAGCCGAGGCCCGGCGATCGACGAGCGCGAGGACCGGTCAGGACGACCGGCGCCTCGCAGCGTTCAGGCGATCAGGAGAACAGCGGGGGTGCGCGCGGCTGCGCGCTGTCCCAGGCATGCAGGGTGCGTGGCGCAGACAGGAAGGCGAGCGGAACCTCGTGGCTCAGCCGCAGTGGCAGGTGAGCCAGGTGCTCGGCCGGCGGCAGGCCGAGGGTCGGCGCGTGCAGGGAGCAGTAGGGGCAGTGGTCCAGTACGTGCGCCGATGCCGGAGCGCGCTCCGAGCCATCCTCGCCGGCCTGAATCCACTTGGAGCCTTGGGTCGTGCAGATCTCGATCCAATTGGTCCCAGTAGCCGAAGCCAGGGCATGGCTCAACGCGGGCGCGAGCGAGCCCAGCAGAATCGCCAACACGGCGATCCAGCTGGTGATTCGGCAGTGGGCACGAACAGCTCGCATCGCCGCACATTGTAGATGCCGGGCCTGCGTCGACCTGACAGCCACCAAGGCTGGGGCGCAGCACCCGAATTCGATGTTCGCAACGGTTCCGGCCATCTGCGGAACGGCGCGGATCGAACTCAGCGTGCAAGATCGTTGAGGTCAAGCAGTCCGTCGCCGCGAGACCTATGCGTCGAGGCGGCTTCGACACGATGGCGCGTGAGCTTTCCTGGCTCAGCCTGGCAGGCGGCCATCCTGGCGCAGCCGCTCGAGGACCATGGCCTCCACGTCGTACCCGAAGATGGTGAGCCCCTTGATGTTCGCGTCCTCGATGATGAGCCCGGTCAAGTTGACATTCGTCAGCCTCGCGCCAGCCAGGTTCACGTCGTCAAAGACGGCGTTGACGAGTGAACAGTTCCTGAACTCACTGCCATCCATGCACTGATCTGTGAAGTTCATGGCAAGCAATCTCCCTCGTCGAGAAGCGTCGCCCAGTATGCGGCGTCCTTGTTCCCGTCCTCATGGCGATGGTGGCTCTGGAACGTGCCAACTCGCTGGCCCCGTCCAACACTCAAGACGAAACACCCACGAAGCCACCGTTGCCGGGCAGCGAACGGATCCAACCCAAGGCCTCCTCGAGGTCCAGATGCTGGCTGCCGTACGCCTTGCGGAGCAGACGATCGGGCAGTACCCAGTCCCACTTCTCCCGTTGCAGGTTTCTCGTATCGGCCAGAAGCACATCCAGCGGCGGCGCCTCGTCCAGCCCAGCGTCGAACAGCACGTCGACAACGTCCTCCAGCGTTGCCTGACCCTTGAGCACCTCGACACCGGGGCCCGCTGGCACCGCCACAAAGCCTCGGCGGCGCAACAGACACGCAATCGCTTCGTTGGCGGCATCACCGAGCCATGTCAGCAGGAGCACCTCCCTTCCTTGGTCCAGAACGTAGGCGTCGGAGAGGCTGCGTGTACGGTAGTTGGCCCTGCCCTCGGCCAGGAAGCGCCTTGCGACCTCGTCCAGATAGGCTGGCTGCTCGTCGCCTTCGAGCAACTGGCGCATACGCTGCCGCACCCGGGTGTGCGTGCGACCTGCCCCGCCAGAGAACAGCGGTGGCGCCCCGCCTACCGCACGGCTGACATGGATCGTCTTCTGCTCTTCGTCGATGTCCTCGACCTTCCAGGTGCGGCCCGCGAACAGGATGCGTTGACCGATCGTGAGCACCTGCGAGACCGGCAGGGTGCCGAGCGACTTGCCCCCTGCGACGATGCGGAACTCCTCGTCGGAAGCGAAGGCGGCGTAGAACCTGTAGTGGTTGACCAGTTTCTCGCCGACGCGCCCGTGAAGCAGGACGCCGGATGAATCCTGGACCAGCAGTTCCTTCTGCCCGAGATGCCGGATCAGCTCGACGAACTCGTCCTTGGCCACGACCGAGAAAGGTGTCGCTGGTGCGCACAGCAGCCCATGAAGCTGCCCGATGGTCGCGCCGCCGTTCTGTGCGATGAAGGAAAGTACCTGCTGGACCAGCGTGGACAGATGTGCGCCCTTAACCGAGGGAGGCTCGAACCAGCCCTCCAGCAGCAGCGAGATCATGGCCGCCATCTGCACGGAGCCCAGTCGGAGCTCATCGGCGATGGACGCTTGCCCACCCAGCGCGTCCTCGACACAGTAGCCGCGAAGCACCGCGGGCTCTCCTTTGCGGCGACCCGACCGCCCTAGACGCTGGCGCAGGCTCGCCACGGTAGGGGGAGGCCCGATCTGCGCCACGCTCTTGACGGCACCGATGTCGATGCCCAGCTCCAGGGTGTTGGTGCAGATGGCAGTGGCCGGCCGCTCCTTCTGCTTCAAGGCGGCCTCCGTCTCCGCGCGGATCTCCTTGGACAGGCTCCCGTGATGCGGCCAGAACTCGTTGGGCACCTGCTGGGCATCGCACATGCGTGTCAACAGGTGCGTGTAGCGCTCCACCTCGCGCCGGGAGTTCGGAAAGACCAGGTTGTTCGAGCCCCTCAGGCCCTTGAACAGATGCCCGGCGATCTGTGCCGGCGTGATGGGCTCGCTCTCCCCGTCCTCCTGCTCGCCACGCACCACGCGCGGCTCCTCATAGCCCTTGACCAGGATGCGCAGTTCGCCCCCTGACGACTTCGACTCCACCAGCGCCACGGCAGCGCCATGTCCAGGCCGCAGAAACGCCGCCGCCAGACCCATGTCGCCGAGAGTCGCGGACAGCCCAATGCGTGGAACACGCCGGCCGATGACGCGCTCGATGCGATGCATCAGAGACTGCAGCTGCTTGCCGCGCTCGGTGCCGATGAAGGCGTGCAACTCGTCGACCACAAGGTAGCTCAGGCGCTCGAAGGTCGATCCGATCGCGGTGCCGCGGTTGCACAGCATCGCCTCAAGGGACTCTGGCGTGATGAGGAGCACGCCCCGCCGCTGGGACAGGAAGCGGCTCTTGGAAGAGGCCGAGATGTCACCATGCCAGGGCCAGACGGGTACCTCGAGCTGCTCGCACAATCGGTCCAGACGGCCGAACTGGTCGTTGATCAACGCCTTCAGCGGACTGATGTAGACGGCGAGGCCGGGTGCGTCGGCCTGCACCAGATGGGTCAGAGCGGGCAGGAACGCTGCCTCGGTCTTGCCAGCCGCCGTGGCTGCCGCCACGATGACATCGCGGTCGCCCTTGACGATCAACGGGATCGCCGCCTCCTGCGCGTCGCGCAGCGAATCCCAGCCTTCTGCCCAGATGAACCGTTGGATGCGTTCATCGAGCAGATGGAACGAGCTCGATGCAGTCGCGGACATGGCGATCGTGTCCTACAGGCTCACAGCTTGAAGGTCGCGAACTCGTCGTCGCCCTCGGATTCCGTCGCCTGGTCGGCTGCGCCGCCGTTGTCGGCCGCGACATCGATGCCTCCGAGCAGTTCCTGCCACGAGGCACCAGGGTTCTGCTCCAGCACCGCCAGCAGGTTGATGAACGCGGTGATCGTCGTACGAGGCGTGCGGAAGTAGGTGTCCCCGATGCGCTTGGAGCAATGCTCCATGAAGCTGAAGATACCCGGGTCCGGGATCAGGTGCTTGGCTGGATCACCGAAGGCATACACGCCGCGGATCTTCTGGAGCAGCACGTAGAAGTCCTCAGGGGTGAGGCTGGACAGGCGCACGACCGGCCCGCTGAAGTCCACCAGGCCCTCGGCGGCAAAGGTGTTCTGTGCGAGCCGGCTCTGCAGCGCCGGGTAGCTGTACAGGCCGCGTCGGGTGTCGAGCAGAAACTCCGGCGTGCCGCCCAGCACGAAACCCAGTCCCACTGCCGTGCCCTGCAGCGAGTCGTTCAGGATGCGCAGAATCTGCTCGTAGTTCGCGTTGCGGGCCTGGGTGTTGGCCAGCTTGTAGAGATTGACGAGTTCGTCCAGCCCCACCAGCAGGCCGCCAAAGCCGGCCAGCCTCACGAATCGCGCCATCAGCTTGAGCTGGTCGTAGACCGCGGCGTCGTCGACGATGGTGCGCACGCCCAGGGCAGCACGCGCATCGGTCTTGGTGCTGAACTCGCCTCGAAGCCAGCGCACGGCGTCCGACTTCAACTGTTCGTTGCCATCGTCATGGCCGCGGCAGTAGGCCGCGATCACGTCGGCGAAGTCGTAGCCGTTCACCAGTTCGGTAAGCTGATCGAGCTTCTGGCGCAGGACGGCCTCGGTCGGCGCACCACTGGCCTTGGCGTCCGCCTTCGCGGTCGCGATGAACTTCTCGACGATGCCGCCCAGTGCGCCGCCGTCCGGCTTGGTGCGGGTGGCGAGGTTGCGCATCAGCTCGGCGTAGAGCGATCGGGCCTGTCCGCCACTCGCATGCAGCCGGCGATCGGGATTCAGGTCAGCGCTGGCCACGACGAGCTTCTTCTCCATCGCCACGGCACGGACGAGGTTCAGGAAAAAGGTCTTCCCCGCCCCGTACTCGCCAATCACCACACGAAAGGCCGAGCCGCCGTCGGCGACACGGTCGATGTCCGTCACCAGGGTCTGGATCTCACGCGTCCGCCCCACCTGGATCAGATGCTGACCGGTCCGAGGCACGACACCCGCACGCAGCGACTGGATGACCGCGTCGCGGTCCTTGGGGCGGATGGCCGGTGTGTTCATGCTTCCACTTTCTCCAGGAACTCCGCATTGACGACGACGGGTTCGTCGCCTTCGCACAGGGGCATGTCGTGGGCGTCGAAGGCGGCCTCGTTGATGCGCTCCAGCGCGCCGTCGAGCATCAGGTCGAGGTCGGCGGCAACGTCCAGCAGTTCCTCGCGACTCCATTCGGGACGGGAGAGCATCATGCGCGCCAGGGCGCTGTGCGCCTCGTCGAGCTCCAGCAGGCCAGCGCTTGAACTGCTCGGCTCGAGTTCGGCTTCAGCCTCGGGCTCCTGCTGGGCCCCAGCGGGCGTCGTGACCGTGTCCTCGGCTTCGGTGAAGATGTTGGCGAGCAGTGCCGACACGCGCTCCGTGTCCTGCTGCAGGGCCGCGATCTTGGCGGGGTCCAGCTTGAAGCCGGTCTCCTCGACCTTCGCCACGGCCGCTGCGGTGGGCTTGACGCCTGCCGCCACGGCGTGGACGTCGGTGAAGACCTTCTTGGCATCGACGCCCAGGGCCTTGTAGACCTTCTCCAGCATCTTCACTTCGGCGGGCGACACCTCTCCGTCCGACTGCGCGACGGTGGCCATGAAGGCCGCGATGGTTTCTTTCACGCCTTGATCGAGGGGTTCGAACTTCTTCTTGAGCGCTGCAAGTGAAGCCGGCGCCTGCATCAGCAGCCTCAGGTGAGCGAGCAGCCGCCGGGTCTGACTGGACGGCAGGTGCTTCCAGGACAGGACGGTCTCCCGCAGATGCCCCATCTCCTTGATGCCGAACTCCCCATCGGCTGACGCCACGGCCGAGGCCAGCTGCAAGGTCAGCGCCGCGGCCAGGTAGGGACCTCCAGCTCTCGCGATCGGCTCAGACGGCGGCAATGCGAACAGCACCACCTTGTCCTCGGGCTTGGGCATCTTGGCGCCCGTCAGCACATCGGGCTCGAAGCCGATGCCGACCGATTCCAGCGCCCTCGCGAGCGAGGCCGTCTTGTCCTTGGTGAACGGTCCGGAGCCACCGAGCGACGAGAGGAGGTCCTGGAACGACAGTGCCACCATGCCTGCGCCGATGCGTCCCTGCAGACCTCGAAGAGCTTTCTGGCCGGCTTCCGGCCAGAGGGTGGCCGGAAGCTGGAGCCAGGCATCGATGGAAGCGCGGGCACCCGGGTTCTTCCCCAAGAGCCGGCTGTACGACTCCAGGGGCCTGGTGGCTGCCTCGACGACCTCCTGCAGTTTCCGCACTGGCGCCGTGAGGACGGTGACGTCCGGGGTGTCCTTGAAGGTGAGCTTCAGTTCCTGATAGCCCCGGAATCCGGCGGATGCCGGCTGGTAGACCAGCTTCAGCTTGGTGCGGTTGCGCGGCAGCAGCATGCCCGCGCCGAAGAGCTCCTCGTACTTCTCGGCGAAGACGCGCTCGAACTCCTCGGCACAGCGCGTTGCTGGCGTCCTGAGGGTGATGTTCGGGTCCAGCCTCACCCAGGCCAGCGCCAGCGCCGCCGGCACGGGAACACCATCGACCGCGGCCTGACCGAGCGCCAACCGGAGGTAGAGGGGCAGTTCATACGTCCTCGGGAAGTCTGGTACGGGCTTCTCGTAGAGACGCGACGGGTGTTCTGCCAGTGCCACCCAGTCGAGCAGTTCGCTGGCGTAGCGTCGGAAGGAGCCTGACCTGTCACCGTAGATGCCCAGCAGGCGCCGCAGCTCGATCGCGATCGCCGGCCAGTCGGCCCGTGCGGCCTCGTCCTTCGAAGCGTCGACGATGGCTCGGCGCTCCAGGCCGTAGAAGAACAGGAACACGAAGCCGACATCGGCCTCGGGATCCTGCCGGCCGCCTGCAAGCCAGCTCAGATAGGCCCGCCGCGCTGCAGGCGACACTTCCGAATAGCTCGGCCAGTAGTTCATCTGGCGCTCGGTGTAGTCCCCGCTGCGCGCGACCGACTTCGATGGATCGATCAGGCATGGGTCGTTCGAACCGCTGGATGCGGGCAACGAGGTGCCGACTTAGATCAGCCCACCTGGAATCGTCGTTCCCGCCACCTCGACGGGCTGCCCGGCCGGAATCCATCTCGCCTTGCCGTAGCTTTCGGGTGCCGGTGGGATCCGGAACGAGGCAGCTGGCGCGGTCGCCTGCGTCCGCACCGGCATCGGCTGCTCGTCGGCCGGACGAGCAACGCGCGTCACGGGTTCGGTCCGCCTGGGCGGCGGCGGTTTGGGTGGCGATATCGCAATCGAGGGAGCGCTCGCCTCCTCGCGCCCACTGGCCGGGCTCACATCGTCAGACTTCCTGTTGCGCGAGTACAGGTAGCCGGCAATCGCAATCGCCAGCAGCACCGCGGCGCCCAGCCACACTTCCCTCGGGATGGCGGCCAGCAGCGCGACGGCGCCGATGAAGCCCGCTGCCAGCACTCCACCAGACCCAGACTTCCTGCCTCTTGGCATAGGCAATGCCTCCCCTTTTGGCGCAATCTTCGCCCAAATTCAGGGCGGGGCACGCATCACCGGCATACACCAAGCGTCTGAGGCGCTGCGACGCTCGACTGAATCGACGATGTGCCCGTCTTCGAGGCCGAGGATCGGCCGTTCGACAGGCAGGTCTCAGACCGGATCGATAGCCCTGATGCGTCCCGCCCGCAGCAGCCGGTCGAACTCGGCAAGCGTCAGATCGACCTCCCGGCCCCCGAGCCTCACGCGGAACACCAGTGAGCGCCGCGCAACAGCGTGAACCCCCGCCGGAAAGCGAACGGCTCCGCCAGCCGACGTGACGGCATCGATCTCATCGAATTCATAGCGGGCCTCGGTCATCGGAAGGCGGTCGGAGATCCTCACGGACAGTGGCAGTGGGGTCACTATACGAACGGCCGCGTCGCTCCCGGTCGCCTCCCCTACCGGCGTTGCTTCGGTCCTGTTGACGGCAGGGCGGGCAGCATGTGCATCTGCCCGCCCAAGAGCCGCCAGTTCGGGCCGATTGGGCGGGCATCGCGCGGGCGGTGTTCCGGGCTCGTTGCCGGTCGAATCGCCCCGGCCCATACTGACCCGGCTTCCTGCGGATATCGCGTCTGCTCAGCCTTCATCGGTGGCTCCGGTCGCCCTGAAGTCCAGCCCAGCTGGCGTCGCAGTCGTTACCTGCCTTGTGTCCCGTCCGGCACCTCGGTGTGCCGGGCCGATTCAGATCCATCCGGATCCGAAACCAGGAGCCGGCCATGACCCTGTGTCGTGGCCCCTCCTCGCATGCGCCGACCACGACCTCTGCGTCGTGACGCGCCCTGCGCTCACCAGCCTGGCCTGATCTCGATCAGTAGCCTGGCCTGACGCACGCATCTGCCCTGGACCCGTCCTCTCGGACGCGGACCTCTGCAGCTCGCGCACGCACCTGTGCGCGACGAAGCGCCTTGCCTTCCCGGCAAGGCATCCCAGACGGGGAACCCCAGTTCCCCGCCAGGGATGGGCGTTCCCCTTCACCCCTGAAGGAGAACCCCCATGAGTCCCGTTCCGTGGAACCGCACTGTCGCGCCGGTGTGTGCACTGCTGGGTGGTACCGGGCTTGCCCGTGTGCCCACCCGGCGGCCTGTCGCCCTTCCCGCGCTGCTCCGGGCCCGGACCTGCACGCCCCCTGCGTCCATCCGCATGGTGTGCGAGGCCCCGGCCCCGCTGGCGTCTGCGCCCTGCTCGACGGTGTGCTGACCATGACGGTCGACACCTACCGCAGGCGCATCGCCTCGACAGCCATCGTGCTGGCCCGGGAGGATCCCCTCCTGGTCAAGGAAGTCATCGCCCGGCTCCGCGCCTCGGGCGAGATCGCGGCCGACGACCTGGTCTATCTGGACCGGATCGCCGACCGCTGGATCGGCATTGCCGAGGGCCTGCGCCAAGGCGCCGCTCGCGTGCTCACGACCTGATGGTCGCGGGCATCGAGTCGTCCGTCGCGGCACTGCCGTCGGCTCGAATTCGTGCCGATCGAGTCCTCGGGTTTCGGGGATGGTGAACCGACCGCCAGCGATGGCATCGGGACGCCATCACCCGACACCCCGTTTGCTCCGGCTTTCAGCCGTCCTCGCCATCCAACCTCCGGGAGTCACCGTCTCCCGTCGGGGTCGGGGTTCCCTCGCATTCTTGGAGAACCCCATGAGTCATGCTTTCCCTGACAGATCCTTCCAGAGCCCGTCACCACGGCGCAGCACCATCGACATCGAGGAGCAGCGCGCCTGGGTCGGCTTCTACAGACGCGTCGGCCGTGACGTCGCCCTCGCCGCCGAGGTAATGGCGCAACTCGACGGCGACGCCGAGATGAAGCGGCGCCACCTGGCGCTGTACCTGTCCTGCAAGCAGTCGCTGCGCTTCCACAAGGCGCGCCAGGCCCGCGACAAGCGCATCGGGCAGTGGCTGCGCCTGCTGGTCCAGTGGACGCTGCAGCGACCCGCAGCCTTCGTCGGCGGCGTCACGCAGAAGGCGTACCACCGCACTGCGGACGTCCTGGACGAGGCCATTGCCGCTGCACCGCCAGCCTCGCCAGCAACATCGAAGCGGGGCGCGCGCCCAGCCGCGGCCCGTGACGCCGACGGCAGACCCGAACCGGCCGCCGCACAGGTTCGTCAGCTGCTGGGCGATGCCGAGTTCGCCGACGCGCACGCCCGCTTCCAGCACCAGGCCGGCATGTCCCCGGCGTCGCCGGTCAGTGGCTCCGAAGGCCGCTCCGAGCGTGCCCCGGAACCTCCCGTCGACGGCCCCGCACCCGCCGTGCAGATCAGCCGGCGCTGATCCGAAGACCGAACCCCGGCGCAGCCCCATCGGCTGCACCGGGTTCGATCGCTGACGTGCCTCGGCCAAGGACTGACGTCCAGCGGCCTGGCGCGACCGGCACCCCATCCAAACGCCCGCGGGCCCGTGCCGCCAGGGCCGGTGTCCGCCCTCCCAACTTCGAGAGTTCCCCATGCGAGACATCACCCTGAATCCCGAGCAACGCCAGTATGTGATCGCCACCGAAGGTGGCGTGACCTGCTTCGGCTTCGACAACGCCCGCGACCATGCCCGGCAGATCGCGCAGCGCCTCGATCGTCCCGACCTGATGCCCACCGCCGACGACGCGGCCAGCCTCACCGGCTACGAGAAGTACCTCGCTGCGGTGCGTGCCTGGGGCGAGTCCGCCCAGGGCCACGGCACCTACTTCGATCCCGGCACGGACCCTCGCCTGGCAAAGGTGCTGGAGACCTGCCGCCGGGACGGCAGCAAGGTGCGGCTGGTGCTGGGCGACACCGGCACCGGCGCGAGCTGGCTCGACGAGTTCGACGTGGTCGGCACGGTCGGCCGCTCGACCGGCCTGCTGAAGGTGCCCCTGCTCATCGAGCCGGGCGCGGCGGCCGGCGCGGCCATCCTCTGTGCGCATGTGCTGGCACTGATGGACTGGGACACCGGCCTGCCCCTGTACCGCCACCCGCGCTGGCAGCCGCCGGAACTGCGCATCCGCGCCAGTGATGACGATGTCCGTCCCTGGGCCGTGGTGCTGCACGAGCAGCCCGTGGCGAACTTCGACGACATCGGCAAGGCCGGTGCGTACCTCGCGTTCATGCGCGGGGCAAGCGTCGAGCCGCGCGTGTTCCGCTGAACCATCCGGTCGAACGTTCGACTCCCTTCAGACGGCCCGATCCAGATCCACGCCAGGCCGTCACCCAGCACGCCCCCGGTCCAGCACCGGGGGCGTTCCTGTTTCCGAGACTGCGAACAGGGCGACGGGCGCTCAGCGAACGGTCAGGGACTGCAACTCACGCTCGATCAGCCAGTGCAGAAAGCGGGTGTCCTCGGAGTGGCCCCAGTAGTGGGCCTTGCATCGGCGGACGTAGGCCTGCAGGTCTGCGACGCTGCGGATGGACCCCGGCTCGATGGCGGTGATGCGGGCCAGCCGCGTCCGTTCGGGTCGGGTCAGTCGAAGCTGGTTTCCGGAGCGCAGCATGTCGGGTCGGCCTTGTCGGGAAGCCATGCATCTTCGCGTGCCTGCCTAGGTCTGTGCACATCCGCAGCTGCCCGCGGCGAAGAAATTTCTGCAGTGACAGCCGAGTGCCTCTGCGGTGTCACTTTTGCGGTCGGCCTGCCAGGACATCCGAGCAGGCCGTGGTGTGGCCACCACGGCGCGGACACGCGGTGTACGGTCATGCGAACAGCGCCACCTCCTCGCGCCCCGATGACCGACCAAGGCCCGCACCCTGGCGCCTGTTGCGCGGGCAAGCGCGGCAAAGGCGCGGTCGCTGGCACCACCCCCGGTTGAATCCCCGGCGCCGATGGCGCAGACTTGGCGGGCTCACACCCACTCCCGACAGGAGTGTTCCCGATGCCGACCGAACCGGCGGCAGCGGCGTCGCAGTCGTTACCTGCCTCGGATGACCATCTGAGCCACCGTGCCGGCCACGCTCCGTCGTGTGTCTGCACATCCTTCCCTTGCGGGGACACCAGTCCCCACCGGGAACGGCGTTCCCGTCTTCCTTTTCGCCACGAGAGGAGAACGCCATGAACTTCCACCCTTTCCAGGGTCTTCAAGATCTGCCGGACCTGCCCGATGCCGCCCATGCGTCGAGGGAGTACCTGGTGGCAGAAATGCTGGGCCTGCAGACCCACCCATTGCCAGGCCCGATGCCTGCTGCGCTGCGCGTCAGCGACCGGGAAACGCCCCACGAGGACCCGGCCACGCAGCAGCTCCTGACGCGCCGACTCGGTGTCGCGCGCGAGCTGCTGATGCGCGAGCTGCGTGACCGGATGGCGCAGGGGCCCGTGATGTCGTCGCCCCAGGTCCTGCGGGACTGGCTGCGACTGCGCTGCGCGGGCCTGCAGCACGAGGTCTTCCTCGCGCTGTACCTGGATGCCAACCACCGGCTGATCGCCCACGAGGAGGTGTTCCGGGGCACGCTGACCCAGACCTCGGTGTATCCGCGGGAACTGGTCAAGAGTGCCCTGGCCCGCAACGCCGCCGCGATCGCGGTGGCCCACAACCACCCGAGCGGCCAGGCCGAGCCGAGCCGCGCGGACGAGTTCCTGACGCAGACGCTGAAGTCGGCGCTGGCGCTGGTGGACATCCGCCTGATCGACCACTTCGTCGTCGCCGGCGACCATTGCGTCAGCTTCGCGGAGCGCGGACTGCTCTGACGCCATGTGCGGCAGTCACGCCCTGCATGACCCAGCCGCGAGAAGGGCACCGCCTCGGAGGTGCCCTTCTTGCCGATCCCACCCCAACCAAGGATGCCCATGTCGGAGAGAAGACCCCCGACCTGCCCCTGCTGTGCCGGCCACGGCGTGCCCCTGGGCGCGCTCGGTCACCTGCACTGGTTCCGCTGCCGCGACTGCGGCATGACGTTCGCCCGCGCCGGACGTTCGAAGCGCACGCCCCGTGCGCTCTCGACCAGAAAGCCAGCGGCTGAATCCCCCACATCTCCCAGTTCATCCCGAGGAGGAAGCCACGATGCATACCCCGCCCGCCACCGGCCTGCGACAGCAGGCCGAGATGCTGGCCAGCCTGTCCCTGAAGCATCTGAGTTCGGCAACGCGCAACAAGCTCGCCGATGACGACCTGTCCGTGAACGCCTACCCGACCGACTGCGGCGGGTTCGTCTATGTCGGGGCACCGAAGTACCGCGTGCCCTCGGAGCCCGATCTGGCCATGCTGTTCGAGGTGGCCGAGTCCGCCGGCGTGGCCTGGCTGATGTTCGACCGCGAGGCGGCGGTCATCGACGGACTGCCCGTGTTCGACACCGCGGAGCCCGGGCCATGAGCCAGCACCTTGCGACGGCGACGCTCGACGGACGGCCCGTCGAGATCGTCGCCGGCTTCGATCGACGTCTCGGAGACTACTTTCTCCAGGTCATCGACGAGCGCAGCGACATGCTCTACACCAGCCTTCAGGAGCCCCTGCTGGACTGGACGGACATCGCGACCTTGCGCGCCAAGGTCGCAGAACTCGGCCTTCGGCTGCCTGCGCAGTTGGTCGACGAGGTCGAGGCCGATGGCCATCGAAGCGCGGGCAACCGCATCGTCCGCCACCTGGCAGACGGGCCGCCAGTCACGCTGCTGGCGGGCTGACGCTGCCCACTGATCGACCCCGGCGCCGCGCGCCCATCCCGCAGGGATGGGGCCGGCGCCCTTACTCTTTCTGCCAAACCAGATCACGACTGCACCGCTCGTTCACGTTGACGCTGCCGGAGCCGCTTCACGTACGGCGCATCGACCGCCTCGTCCGGGCCCAGGCCCAGAGCGCAGCTCAGCAAGCTGGCGACGCAGCGATCACTGAGTTCAATGGAATGCGGTAGGAACCCGAAGTTCCGACTGCTCTGCTCATCGATAGCGACGAAGAACGCCCTGAACGTGTCCGCCAGGCTCGCACGCGGCCCTTCGGTCCCGGCCGCCGTGAGCGCATCGTGCGGATGGGGGGCCGCTCGAGCAGCATCATCTGAAATGGCCTGAGCCACCGCACTCAACGGCGGCCAGTACTTGAGATCGAACTGTCCTGTCAGGGCTTCGAGTCTCGCCTTCACCCACTGTTCGTAGCTGTAGTTCCGTGCAGCAGCAGCGTGAATCGCGTCCACCGGGTGGTAGAGAGTTTCGCAAGAGAACCCGGAATGGTTCTTCAACTCGGTGCGCTCGTCCAGCAACTCGGCCAGGTGAGCCGCAACCCTTTCGATCTCCTGGTTGACCTCGACCAGCCTGGCCCTTCCTCTGCGAGCCTCCTGATTCGACTCAGGACTCCAGAACGCCGCCGTGCTTTGGACCAGCTCGAAGAAGACCTTCAGGGCCTGCGGATGCTGGACGAGCTTGCCGTGGATCTCGGCATAGGCGTCCTCCAGCTCGAGGCCTCGTTCAAGCAGTCGGTCGATCACCCTGACTTCACTGGGCAGGATCGACTTCTCTGTCTTGTCGGCACGGTCGGCCTTCAACAGCTGCTCGCAGGCGTGCCGGGCTTGCTTGGGTGTGGTCGGATGCGTCGTCATCGTGAATCCTCGTTCAATGTGCGAAAGAGTACTCGTGGCGCCGCGAGCTGTCGGTACCTGAAGCCGTGAGTCGCGCTGGCGCTTCAGGTACCCGGCCGTGTTCACCAGAGATGCCGAAACCGCGCCATTCCGCCCGCGTACGCTGCGCTACTCGACCGACGCGGTTGAGTGCAACGCCGCCATGGCGTCCAGATCAATCACCGCATCCGCCATCGCCGTCAGCTCCGGCGTCTGCGACACGAAGAACTCTCTCGCGTAGCCACCCAGTTCCAGCACCCGCCGCTTCATCGCCATGAACATGCGCTTGCGATCGGGGTCCAGCGGTCCGTCGGTCTCGTCGGAAAACAGGGTGTCATATCGGCGGCCGGTGTTCTGCGCCAGGTACAGCGCCACGGCCCGCACAAGGCACTCGTTGATCCAGACCCTTTCGCCGCCGCTCATCGCCGTGACGCTCTTGTCCTCGCCCGACTCTGCGTCGTAGACGCGGATGTCGAAGCCCTCGCGCTGCTCGCCCTTGGCCGTCTCCTGCAAGGTCTCGATGGCCACCGTGAAGCGCGGGCCATAGCAGGCCAGCAGCAGGTCGTTCACCAGGCCGGACAAGGTCGGTCCCGCATCGTCGATGACCAGCGCGATCAGGCCATCGTTGCCCATGCAGCGGGTGAACAGCAGCCAGTTGGCGAGTTCCTGCTCCACCCGTGCCGTGCGGGCCGCGGCCGCGTCGCGCCGCCGGCCGTGCTCCTTCATCTGGGCCGACAGGGCGGCAAGCGCCTGCGCATCGCGGACGGCGGTCAGATGCGAGCGCTCCGCCTCGTCCAGGACACCCTGCCAGCGCTCCACCTGGGCTCGGGCTTGTGCGAGCCGCGCGGCGTCCAGCGGCGACGGCAGTGCGTCGATCGCGGTCTGGAGTCGCTTGATGGCCGCCTGGGTCTGAGCGTCCAGCAGAGAGACACGCTCGGCAACGCGCATCCGGCTGGCGATGATCTGCTGGCGCTCGGCCGCTTCGGAGTCGGTGTCGATCGCGATGTCCGTCCCGGCCGACGGGTCTGGAGCGGGCGGAAGAGCGGCGAGTTCGTCATCCGCTTCGACAAGACCCGCGCGCGCCTGGCCCATCTCCGCCCTGCGCGCCGCCAAGGCGGCATAGGCCGTCTGACGGGCCAGGGCTCGCCTCGACTGGCACTCGGCCCGGCTCAGGCTCATAGGTGCGCCGATGTCGAGGCTCACCGCCTCTTGCAGGGCTTGAAGCTCAAGTCGAAGATTGTCCCGCTCCGCAGCGAGTTGGCGGATGCGCTGCTGGGCGCTCGGCGCCAGCGCGGCCGCTTCGCGCGCGTCCGACAGCAGGGAGCATTGCCCCTGCATGGTCATGCCGCTGCAGGGCACCCGGTCGCTCAGGGCCAGGCGGCGACTCAGGTCCTCCGCTTGGAGCGCCGCCTGCCCCGCCTCGCGCTCGAGCGATGCCAGCCGCTGCCCGAGCCCTGCGACGGCATCGCGACGACGCGCAAGGTCCTGGACGGCATCCCGAAGCGCGAGCACTCGGTCCTCGCGGCGACGCACCACCTCTGTAGCGAGCGGCAGACGGCGGCCGGCTTGAGCGACCACGGCCTCGTCCGCCAGCACCCGCTGCAGGGACCGGATGCGGGTCTCCAGTCGTTCGCGCTCTTCCTGTTGCCGCCGCAGTCGGCGCTCGGCTTGCGTCGCCAGCCGTCGAGGCCAAGATCACCTTGCGGTCTTCCGGCAGTAAGGCCCAACCCTGTGAGTTCGCCTGCACGCCGTTCAACGGCATCGCCGGCTTCCCAATGAAGCTGTCGCTAGCGCGCGCAGGCTGACCACGATGGATTCCTTCACCCAAGCAACGCTCGGCGCCGCAGTGACGGTTGCAGTCATGCACCGTCACATCGCGGTGTGGAAGGCGGCGGTCATCGGGGGGGTGGCCGGCACGCTGCCCGACCTGGACGTGTTCATCGACCATGGCGACGCCATCACAAACATGCTGCGCCACCGCGCGGAGACGCATGCTTTGTTCTGGCTGTCGCTCGCATCGTTGCCGCTCGCGGCGTTGGCGGCGCGCGTGACCGCAAGCTTCGCATTGTGGCGCCGCTGGTGGCTGGCGCTGTGGCTCGCGCTGGTGACCCATCCGCTGCTGGATGTGCTCACGCTTTATGGCACGCGGCTCGCGCTGCCGTTTTCAGACCATCCGTTCTCCATCGGCAGCGTGTTCTTCGTTGATCCAGCCGTGACAACGCCCTGGCTGGTCGGCGTGTTGGTAGCTGTCGTATCGAGTCGCCAGGCTGCCACGCTGCGCGCCAACCGGATTGGGCTGGCGGTCGGTGCCCTGTACCTCGGGTGGACGGTTGCCGCGCAACACTTCGTACTGCTGCAAGCACGCGCATCACTCGCCGCGGCCGGCATCGTCGCTGAACGCACGCTGGCCACGCCCACGGCGTTCAACACCTTGTTGTGGCGTGTGGTCGCCATCGATGGCAACACGATGCACGAAGGTTGCTGACGAGAAAGTCGGTTGTAAGGCCAACCCACCGACGATGCAGTCCATAGCCCGGGGGCCAGCGCTGGTCTGAGGGCTGTACCCCTCTCAACGTTCGAACAGGAGTTGCATCGTGAGAGTGCTTAACTGGATCTTGATACTCTGTACTTCGGTGCTCGTCGCCTGCGGCGGCGGAAGCAGTCCCGACCCCGAGCCGCCGGTGCTGGGCCTGGGAGAATTCCGTCGTGCCGTGGCCGGCCATCGCGTGGCAGAGGTCTTCGTCGCTGGGGCCGATGCTTCGCGCCTATCGACTTACGTCTACTTGCCGGCCACGGGCAACGGGCCATTCCCGACCTTGGTGATGCGCACGCCCTACGACCTGCCGATCACGCCCGTGAGCGGTTTCCCGGAGGACCATCCCAATGCCGAGAGCGAGGCACGGGCTCAGGACGTAGGCTGGACTGAAGCCACAGACCGAGGCTACGCGCTGGTGGTGCAAGTGATGCGAGGGCGCTACGAGTCCGAAGGCGTGTTCAGCCTGTTCCTCGGCAGCGAGGTCGCCGACGGCGAGGCGTTGATTCGTTGGGTGGAGAGACAGCCCTGGTCGAACGGGCGAATCGGCGTCTTTGGCGATTCGGCCAGCGGCGTTGCCTCGCTGCAGGCGGCCGCTTCGGGGCGGCCATCGGTGAAGGCGGTATACGCGCAAGCCACCTCGACGGACTTCCTGGGCGGCGTGATCTTCCCCGAAGGCCGCGTCAAGTGGGAGGCGCTGCTGCCCTTCGTACTGAACCAGTCCGCCGACAACAGCGCGAGCCACGACGCGATGCTCGGGCTTGGCGCGGTGCAGATCGACGCGCTGAAGGAGCAGGCCGGCGACGCACTGGGCGACATGTTCGGCGCCATCGAAGCCGGCGACCCTGCTGCATCGACCTGGTGGACGCGCGCCATCACCGCCGACTTTTCGATTGCCAGCCAACTGCAGCCGCGCTGGGGCGAGATGCTGGCTGCGGGCAAAGACTCGGCGGTCCGGGCCACGCTGAACGTCACCGACCGTATCCAGGCCCCGACCTTGCACGTGAGCCTGTGGCACGACCTGTTCCAGCCCAGCGCGTTCGCGGCCTTCGAGCGGCTTCAGGCCCGACGCGGCGACCAGAAATTGCTTGTGTTGGACGGCACGCACTACGACGTCGATGACACCGAACTGTGGCCCTCGCGCCCGATGTTCGCCTGGTTCGACCACTGGCTGAAGGGTGAGGACAACGGCGTACGCGCTTGGCCGACCGTGCAGTACACCGTGTCCGGTCGACCCGATCTCGGCGTGCGCAGCGCGCCGCAATGGCCGCCGGCAGGCACCACCTTGTCCGAACTTGCGCTGGCCGCACCGGCGCGCGCCCTGATCATCAACCCGGCGGCGCCGACGCCCACGCTGGGCGGCAGCCATCTGACCTTGAGCTCGGGCATGCTCGACCAGACACCGCTGCTGGCGCGCGCCGACGTGGCTGAACTGCAGGGTGCCGCGCTGCCTGTCGCCAAGCTGCTGCTGGGCGCCGCAGCCGTTGAACTGAGCGTGCTCGAAGCAGGTGTCGGCGACCTGGTGGTCAAGCTTGTGGACCGGCGCAGCGACGGCGAAGTGCGTGTGTTGCGCGAGGCCGTGGTGAGATTGGCCGGCGCCGGCATGCAGCGCGTCAGCTTCTCGCCGCTGGCCTATACCTTCGACGCAGGCAGCAAACCTGGTCTCGTCGTCGCCGGGGCTTCGCTGCCCGGCTTGGTGTCGTTTGCACCCGCGCTCAGCGGCACGGTACGCCTCTCGGGCGCTCGCTTGCAGCTACCGATGGCGGCCGAATGAACGCCGTGGCGCTCGACCTGGGCAGGTGCGTCGATCGACCGGCCGCAGCCCATCGCTCAGGCCCGCATGGCGTGGCGGCGTCGCTGCGGGCCAGAGCTTCGAAGCCCAACTGCAACATGCCCTCGGCGGGCCACTTGGGAGTCCCCTCATGAAGCTCGAACTGTTCGGATCTGCCAGTGCTTGGCCCTTGCGCGATCACATGTTCCTGGCCGCTGGCGTGCTGCTCGCATTGGCACCGCTGGTGGCCCTGGCCATGGGCCTGGACGAGCGCACGCTCTTCGGGCGCTCACCCTGGGACAAGCCTCTGCGCTTTGCGCTGTCGTTGGGCACGTACGCCGTCACCATGGCGCTGGCAGCGCAGTGGCTGTTGGCACGCACCCGCGTGCTGGGCTGGCGCTGGCTGTCGGCCGCCGTGACCGCAGCCCTGGCCTTCGAAATGACATGGATCGTGGTGCAGGCGGCGCGCGGCGTGGACTCGCACTTCAACAACCGAACGGCTTTCGAGGACCTGATGTTCAGCCTGATGGGCGTGGGCGCTGCGATCCTGTGCCTGGGTGCCATCTGGCTCGGAGCTGCGGCGTCGCGGCTGGCGTTTGTGGCTGCTGCAGCGAAGGATAGGGTGATCGCGCTCGGCATCGCACTCGGCTTCGTGTCCACGGGTTTGCTGTTGGCCTGTACGGGTGAAGCCCTGGTCGACGTGAACCGCTCGCAAACGGCCATCAACGCGAGCACGGTGTTGCCACTGCTGGGCTGGCGGCTCGACGGCGGCGATCCCAGACCCGCCCACTTTGTGGCGGCTCACTTGATGCAGGCGCTGCCACTGCTGGCGGTGTGGATGGCTGCAAGTGAACGGCCACAGCGGCAGGGTCTCTTCTTTGGCATCTTGGTTTGCCTGACAGGTTGCGCGCTGGTCTTGACGCTGTGGCTTCTGCCATAAGTCGTGGACAGAGAGTTAGCGCTCGCAAATGCAGGCCACTTCGTCCGGCCGATCCCGGAGGCGCTGCCAGCCGGCGGTCCACGCGCACCAGCCGCCTTGTGCATCCTGCGACCGACCGCTTCAGGCTGCCTTGTTCGAGCAACTGGATGCCCGGTCAGGGTCGTCAGCGGGTCATGTTCGGCGCAGGCAAAGCGCCCGCTCTCTTTACACCAGCAGTCGCTCGCGCTAAGCATTAGCTCCCGAAACATCGTCGGCATGTGGCGCCAGGACTGCCGCGACGATGTCCTCGGGCTGGGTGATCGTCACCCGCTCCAGGCATTGCAGCAGCGGCGGCGCGTGGACGTCCGTCGCCGTGGCCCAGGCCCTGACCTTGTCGGCCAGGCTGACGAGCTGCGAGATGCCGGGCGCGCGGGTGCGCACGACGGGCACGATCCGCCCTTCGAGCTGGACATCGGCTGCGCCGGACAGGGCACGCTCGATAGCACCGCGGTCGACCTCGTGCCGATCCTCGTCGGCCACCGTCCATCGGACCCGCACGCTGACGCCGGCCAGTTCCTGCGCGCTCGCCGCCTCTCGCAACTGGTCCAGGTCGGGCCGACCTTCGAACACGATGTCCAGCGTCCGTCTCGCAGGGGTCGGCTCGAGGCGACAGTCCACCCCGTCCGGTCCGAATTCCCACAGCAGGAATCCCCTGTCGCCCTGCTCCCCATGGTGAAAGCGGCCGATGGACCCGGCGTAGGCGATGCACTGGCGCCGCTCGCCCTCCCCTTGCGTCCAGGCCTGGTGCCGATGGATGTGGCCGAGCAACGAGGCCTCTGCGCCGGCGCCGAATAGCGCTCCCGTGGTGAACTCGTGGTCGAACCCGGCCATCGGCACGCCGTGCTCGGTCACGCAGCCGAAGACCGTGCCATGCGACACCGCGAGCGTCGGCACGGCGGCAGCACGGGCCGCGCCGTGGATGCCGGCGTAGCCCTGCAGCAGCCGGGCCAGCTGCTCGCCCTGGGCCCCGGCGGCAGCGGTGGCGCCGACCGCTGCCGCGACGGCCGATCACGTGGCGGCCCACCACCATGCGCTGCAGGATGCGAGCCTGCAGCCGCGGCGAGCGGCGCCACAACTGCGAGTAGGCCTCACGAAAGGCAGCGAGCCCGCGCAGCTCTTCCTCGCCGTTCCAGGGCACAAATTCGCAATCTGGGTGGTAGCAGGCGAGGAAGGCGTCGATGTCCTGAGCGTTGTAGGCCTCAACCTGGGCCTGCACGATGGCTTCAGGTGCCGTCACGCCGCCGCCCCAGCTGCGTGCCCGTGGTGGCCACAATCAGGACGGCGATGGCCACCTTGAACGGCGTATCGACATCCATGGCCACGCCGGCGATGGTCAGCTGCGACTTGGTGAACAACGTCAGGCCGACTGCGAACTCGTTACCGATGTTGTGCGTCAGGATGGCGGCCCAGACACTGCCGCCGGTCTTGAAGTAGACATAGGCAATGAGGATGCTGGCAACGATGGTGCCGGCCAGGAACTGCAGTTGGTTCAACGCAAATCCACCCCAGCTGCCGCCCTTGAGCAGGGCCGGGTTGCCCGAGACGATGGACGGAATCTCGCGTGGGAAATGCCACAGCCCCCACAACACGCCAATGACCACGCAGGCCAGCAACGGGTTGGCCAGCTTCTCGACGAGCAGGGGGAACATGAAACCACGCCAGCCCAGCTCTTCCAGCAGCCCGCCGGGCCCGAGAAACGGCGCCACGATCATGAACCCGAAGATGGCAAAGGGCGTGCTTCCATAGCGCTGCAGCATGCCGGTCAAGCCCGAGTTGGGCTCGCGCAGCACCAGCACGATCAGCAGGAAAGCGACCGCTGCCAGGTAAACGGCAAACAGCGTCGCATAGACCATCATGCCTTGTCGCCAGGTGACGCCTGCGCGCCAGAAACGCAGGCGGTCGAACAGCTCGCGCAGACCCTTGCGACCCCAACCCAGCGACACGATGATGAGCGCCGCGGCCGTGGGCGCAAAAGGGAACAGGTAGCCGGTCCACAGTATCGGGTTGTCCAGCACCTTGGGGAACACACTGATGATGTTCGGGTGCCAGGGCTGGGTGCGCATGTCCTTGAAGATGGCGAACATGGCGCCGGGGTCCAGCAAGCGGATCGCGGTCACGATGGCACCCAGGACGAAGGCCAGGACGTAGAACGTGAGCAGCGGTCGGCGGCGGATGAGGTCGGTCATGGTGCGGGCTCCCAGTGGCTCAACGGCCATCGTGCACAAACCCCGACAAGCCGTGTCGGTCTTGGGCGCCAGCGTGCGTTGAACCCGTCGTCAATGGAGTCTGCACAATGGAACCACTTCGGCGCGCCCGGCTGCGCGAACTCGGCATCGCTGTCGGCACCCTGCCCTGCGGGCCGCTCAACGCCATCACGGATGTGGCCGGTGTGGGCGTGGGCCAGGTCACGCTGATCGAAGACGAACCTCACGTGATCCGCAGTGGGGTCACGGCCATCGTGCCCCTGCTGGGCCAGCTCTGGCGGGCCGGCTGTTTTGCCGGCTTCGACCGCTACAACGGCTTCGGCGAAGTCACGGGCACGCACTGGATTGCCGAGGCCGGGCTGCTGTCATCACCCATCGTGCTGACCTCGGCTTTCTCCATCGGCGTGGCCCGCGACACGCTGCTGGCCCTGCCCTTTGTGCACGGCGTGCCCGAGCGCTGGCACCAGCCCTGCGCGGCAGAAACCTACGACGGCGTGCTCAATGACGGCCTGGCCGCGCCGGTGCGGCGCGAACATGTCGAGGCGGCCATCGCTGCGGCCGCGGCGGGGCCGGTGGCTGAAGGCGCGGTGGGTGGCGGCACCGGCATGATGAGCTTCGAGTTCAAGTCGGGCATCGGCACCGCGTCACGTCGCGTGCATGCCGCCGGGCAACCGTGGACGGTGGGCGTGCTGGTGCAATCGAACTTCGGCAACCGTCGGCACTTGACGGTGGACGGCGTGCCCGTGGGGCGTGAACTCGGCTACCACGTCACGCCAAGCCCGCAGCGCCGCGACGACGGCGAGGCCGACGAAACCAAGGGCTCCATCGTCATCGTCGTGGCCACCGATGCGCCGCTGCTGCCGCCTCAGCTGAACCGGTTGGCCCGCCGCGCCAATGCTGGCCTGTCGCGGGTGGGTGGCTTTGGCAACAACCGCAGTGGCGACTTCGCGCTGGCCTTCTCCACCGCCAACGTGTTGCCTTTCCAGCAGGTCGGCCTGGTACAGGGTCTGACCATGCTGGGCGGCGAAGACATGAACGCGCTGCTGCCTGCAGCCGCCGAGGCGGCCGAGGAAGCCATCCTCAACTCGCTCACGATGGCCGGCACGATGACGGGTGTTCGCGGCACGACCGTGCATGAACTGCCGCTGGACCGGTTGCAGGCGCTGATGCAGCGTCACCGCGGCGCTGCGGTGTGACGGGCGCCGACATCCTGGTCGTCGGCGGTGGCATCGCCGGCCTGTCTGCGGCCTGCCAGCTGGCGCCGCACGGCCGCGTGATCGTGCTCGAGCGCGAAAACGCCACCGGCTATCACTCGTCAGGTCGCTCGGCCACCTACTACCACTTCGGCATCGGCAACCGGCCCGTGCGCCTTCTCACCAAGGCCAGTGGTGCGTTTTTTTCGAACCCGCCGCCCGGGTTCACGGACGTGCCGCTGTCGACGCCCGCCCCGGCGCTGATGGTGGTGCGCAAGGGGCAGGACGAGGTGTTCGAAGACAACCTGGCCGAGATGGCCGCCATCACCGGCACCGCGCACGAGATCAGCGCGTCACAGATGCAGGCCCTGGTGCCGGTGCTCAAGCTCGGCGGCGAAGGCATCACACGCGGACTGCTCGACCCCGCGGCCGCGCGCTTGGACGGCCACGCGCTGATGATGGGATACACCCGCGGCCTGCGCGCCGCCGGCGGGCAGGTGGTGACCGACGCCGAGGTGCTGACAGCCGAGCGCCGTGCGGGCCAGTGGCAGGTGCGCACATCGCAGGGCGACTACGCCGCCCCGGTGCTGGTGAACGCTGCCGGCGCCTGGGCCGACGAACTGGCACGCCTAGCCGGCGTGGCAGGCCTGGGCCTGACGCCCCTGCGGCGCACGATCATCTCCTTCCAAGCCCCGCCTGGCGTGGATGTGCGTGCCTGGCCCTTGGTGCGATCGCTGGCCAACGAGTTCTACTTCCTGCCTGAAGCGGGCCACCTGCTGGCATCGCCGGCCGACGAGACGGCCTCGCCCCCTTGCGACGCCCAGCCCGAGGAATACGACATCGCGCTGGCGGCCTGGCGCATCGAAGAGGTGACCACCATGACGGTGCGGCAGGTGCTGCACCAGTGGGCTGGCCTGCGCACCTTCACGGCCGATCGCGTGCCGGTGGCGGGCTTCGCAACCGATGCACCGGGCTTCTTCTGGCTGGCCGGCCAGGGCGGCTACGGCCTGCAGACGGCGCCGGCCATGGCTGCGGTCACCGAGTCGCTGATAGCCGGCACGCCGTGGCCGGCGGGGCTTGACGTCAGTGCCGACGCATTGGCGCCGGGGCGGATGGCGCAGGCAGGCTGGTCTGGACCGCCGCGCAGTCGTTGGTAGCCCGCAGGACGCATCACGCGCGCGGCGAGGCAGCGCGTGTCCAGTGGGTCAGGGATGGCCTCGTCGTGCCCGGCGGGCAACTCGCGCAGGCCTGGGGGCTTACGCGCCAAGCCTTGGCGCCGGCCGCCGACCGGGGCGAAGTGTTCGCTGTGAAAGTTGGCAACCGGCTGTACTACCCGCAGACGTTCCTTGGCATGGACCGCGAGCCCGTAGTAACCATCTGCCGCGCACTCGGTGACCTGACTGCCAGCGAGAAGTTGATGTTCTGGCTGCACGAGCACGGCGCCCTCGCTGGAAAGGGTGTTGCCGCCGCGTTGGAGGCGGGGACTGCCTTGGCCAAGGTGGAGCGCCTGGCTGCTGCATGGGCGCGTGAGCGAGGCGCCTCGCGTGTCACTACGGCAGCCTGAGCCCGGCTCCTTCGAGGATCTGCTTCGTCCAATCAGGATCAAAGTCGCGTCGCTCTTGCGCTTGAGCCGGCATCCGGCCACCGAACCGTACTGGTCGGCCGGCGTCTACCGCTTTGATGATCCAGATCCTGACGGTGCCGACGCCTTCGGCACCTGCTACACCGCCAGCACCATCGAGGTAGCCTTCGCAGAGAGCGTCATTCATGAGTGCGGGGGTTCCTCGGCGGCAGCTACGAGGTGCCGATCGCCGAACTGACCGAACGTTCGGTCGTTCGCTTTGCTTGCGAACGGCGCAAGACGTTGTTGCTGGCTGACCTGACCGGGTCGGCGCTCAAGGCCCTGGGCCTGAACAATGACATCAGCGCATCCGCCGACTACGTGACGAGCCAAGCCTGGGCACGCGCCATCCATGGCGCGAGCCAACGCTGGGACGGAATCCGGTACGTGTCGCGGCAGATGAACAAGGGGTTCGCCTACGCCATGTTCAAGCGCAGCGGGCTCCGCAAGCTGCGCGCCGAGAAGCTCAAGGCACGGCAGGTGGATGACCTCTGCGATCAGTTCAACGTCACCGCAGTCTGACGGCCCCGCGATCCTGACACGAAGGTCGGCAACCTGATGTACACGCGCCATTCGCAGGCGAAAACCGGTCGGCTCCGCTCGGCCATCAGTTGACACCCACGACTGGCAGCTTTCCCGCCGTTGAACCATCGAGTCGCCTATTCCGCCTCGCTGAAGCGAGGCCCGAAAGTGCAGCCCCGGAGGATGAGCAGCCAACAGGCATTACGTCAACAGGTTGGCACTTGGGCTAAGATCGTGGTTCGCACTTTCCTATAAACTGCGAGATCGTATTATTAGACCCCGTTTTGCGAGGCTGGCCGATATGCAAACCCCCGATAAGACTATCGACCACAGCACACTGCGCCGCTTGGTCGACGCTGGCGCAGACGTGGGCGCCGAAGTGGTCGGCGGCGCTGGCGGCTGGGGCGTGGTCATCAGCTACGGCCGCGCCAGCCAGACGCTGGCCGCCACGCGCGGCGCACCGCGGACCTGGCGCCAGTTCGAGACGCTGGCCGGCTACCTGAAGGAGCTCGGTATCGTCCAGTACCGCGTCAACACGGCAGAGTTCGCGCCAGGCACCAAAGCGAGCAAGCAGGACGACAAGCGCAGCATCACGGCCTCGGAGCGCATGAAGCGCGCGCACCAGGCCGCCGCTCACGACACCTGGTTCCGCGAGCAGGTTCAGGCCTCGATCGACGACCCGCGGGCGAGTGTTGACGACGCAGTGGCCAAGAAGGAGTTCGCGGCCAAGCGCGCAGCCTTGACCAAGGGTGCCGTAGCCGCGAAGAAGGCCGCCCATTGAACCGCCTGACATGGCGGCCGATGGCGCTTGCGGATCGCGACGCCATCATGGTCTTCATAGCTCAGGACAACCCGACGGCGGCGATCGATCTGGATCTCGAGTTCGAGGCCAAGGCGGAGAATGCCCGGCTGACGCCAAAGCTCTACAACGCTGGTCGGGTCAAGGGCATCCGCGAGATCGTGGTGAGGCCAACCTACGTCATGATCTACCGCGTCGTCGGCGATGTGGTGGACGTACTGCGGGTGCTGCACGCGGCCCAGCAGTGGCCATGCCTATGCCCAACGCGGCTTCGTCATGCAGCGCCACGTCAGCGACAAGGTCAAAGGGAGCCGCACGCTCCTCACTCGGCCGCAAGGGCGCCCTTGACATACCGATCGAGCCACGCCTGCATCTCGGCCAGCACTTGCAGGATCGACTCGCGCGCCGCGTAGCGATGCCCTTCGTGCGGAAGCAGCACCAGCCGAGCAGTGCCACCCAGTGCACGCAGTGCGGCGAACATGCGCTCGCTTTGCATCGGAAAGGTGCCGCTGTTGGCGTCGGCCTGGCCGTGCACAAGCAGCAGGGGCGCGGCGATCTTGTCTGCCTCGTCGAAAGGTGAGATGGCACGGTACATCGCACGCGCCTGCCAGTAGTGGCGCTCCTCGGACTGGAAGCCGAACGGCGTGAGCGTGCGGTTGTAGGCCCCGCTGCGCGCGATACCGGCGGCAAAGAGACGGCTGTGAGCCAGCAGGTTCGCGGCCATGAAGGCACCGAAAGAATGGCCACCGATGGCGATGCGCTGAGGTTCAGCCACACCGCGCCGCATCAAGTCGGCCACCGCGGCCTCGGCGTTGGCCAGCAACTGCGGCAGGAAGCTGTCATTGCCGGGCCGCTCGGCGCTACCAATGATGGGCATCGAAGGGTTGTCCAGCACCGCGTAGCCGGCCGCTGCCAGCGGCACCGGTCCGAGCACGTCGATGGCATGGAAGCGGAAAGGCGAGCCGCTGACCTGCCCGGCCACGTCGGCGCTGACGAACTCCATCGGATAGGCCCACATCAGCACAGGCAGGGGGCCGTCTCGCTCAGGCTCGTGGCCGGGTGGTAGCCACAGTGTGGCGCTGAGCGGCACCCCGTCGGCGCGCCGGTAATGCAGCGTCTGCCGGCGCAGCCCACGAAGCTGTGGTGTCGGATGCGGCCACTGCGTGAGCGCGCGACAAGCGGCAGGTGCCGCGAGATGGAGGAGGTGTAGCTGTGGCGGCTCGTCGGGCGCCTCGCGGCTGGTCAGCCAGCACTCGCCGCGCTCGTCCAGCGGCATCAGCGGCCGCTCGTGATACGGCGCGGCCGACTGGAAGCAACGCAACTTCGTTCCGCTGTACAGGTTCCAGTGGTCGATGAATGGGCGGTCGCCCTGCGCCGAAGCACCATCGCCGGTCCACAGCGTCGCGTGTCCGTCGACGATGACAAGCCGCTGCCGGCCGCGGGCATCGGCGCGGGTTACGGGCTGCCCTGGGTCGGCATAACGGTCTTCGAGCGAGCCTTGGTGGAAGGGCTGCTGCACCAGTGCGTTCTCGGGCCGGTCGGGTGCAATGCGCCAGTGGCCGAGCGCGCGGCTGCGCCACCAACGCGCCATCACGATGGCCAACTCCCCGTTGCCCCAATACACCTGGCCAAAGCGTAACGGCAGTTCGAGTAAGCAGCGTGGTGGTGCGTCGAACGGCGCGGCTTGTTGCCACAGGCCATCACGGGTGGTAGTAAGCTGGTCTGGGTCACCACCATCGGCGGCGCAGACCCAGGCCAGCGTGGCATCCGCATCGGCGCGCCATTGCACCTCTCGCGGGCCTAGAGGCACGGCGTCGAAACCGGCCGGCAGTTGCTCGGCAGCTTCCAGCCGGGCAACCACGTGACGACGCGCACCAAAGTTGTCCAACACCTCGATGCTGCGAGCAAATCTCTGTACCGGCACGCGATGCGAGAAAGGCGTCTCCAGCCGCTGCACCAGCAACAGTTGGCCGTCGGGCGATGGTTCGACGGCAAGGTGCAGGGCGGGCCTACCGATCAGGGTGACTTCACCCGTCAGATCCAGCCAGACCAGCTGGCTCAGCAGGTGATGCTCGAACAAGCGCTCGTCGTGGCGGCTGCGCAGCAAGTCGGTGAACGTCCGTGTCTGCCGGCCGCGATCCTGCGGCGAGGTGTCCTCCACCAGCGGGGCAGGCGGCGTGGTGTCTGGCAGCGGCTCTGGTCGGTTCGGCGGACGAACCAGCAGCAATAGCCGCCTGCTGTCCGAAGCCCAGGTGAAGCCGCAGCCGACCACTGCATGCAGAGCCGGCGCCGGCCAGCGGCAGGCGCGCCGCGTGCCGCAGTCGACACCCCACAGCTGAACTTCACCGGCTGCCTGGTCGTGGTGGCTGAAGGCCAGCCAGTTGCCGTCAGGCGACCAGGCTGCCTCTGAAAGCACCAGCGGCTCAGGCAGGTTGTCAATCGCGTGCAACTGCCCGTCGGTCAGGTCCATCAACTGCAAGGCGCCGATCAGCTCGCCACGCACGGCGGCCGCCTGGTGTGGATGCCAGCGCAGGCCGGCCATGCGCAGCTCCGCGCGAGCCAGGTCTGCGATCGTCGGCCTGCCGCGAGGGTGCAGCAGCGCCGCCAACTCGCCGTTCGGTGCCAGCACCACACGAGGGGTTGGTGCGGCATCGACCAGAGCCACCAGCCCCGGCTCGGGCAGCCGGTAACTCTCTCGTGCGAAGTGCGCGCCTTGCTCTGACATGCCGACTCCTGGTGGGGTGCTGGCCTCGGTGCCAAGACGGCCAGCGGGCTGCAGCAGAGATGCGCGGCGTGGCTTCTTCCGCCACTGGCGGGCCCGCACACATTCCCGCATTGTCGGCACCATGCAGAGACCGTCATACTCACCACCGATGAGCAGCGATGCAAACTCGCGGTGGCGATGGCTGGCCACGCATATCCTGCCGCACGAGCCCGCGCTGCGGGCCTGGCTGCGGCGCAAGAAGGACCTGCCGATCGAAGCCGATGACTTGGTGCAGGAGGCCTACGCCGTTTTGGCCAGCCTCGAATCGGTGGACCATATCCGAAACGCCAAGGCCTACCTGTTCCAGACCGCGCACTCGATCGCGCTGCAGCAACTACGCCACGACCGGGTGGTGTCGATCGTGGCCATCGCCGATGTGGAAGAGCTTCAGCTGAGCATCGATGCCCCCGGACCGGAGCAGCAGGCAGTCAGCCGCCAGGAACTGCGCCGTGTGGTCGAGGCCATCGAGGCATTGCCACCGCAGTGCGGCGAAGCGTTCCGCCTGCGCAAGGTCGAAGGGTTATCGCAACGCGAGGTGGCCAGTCAAATGGGACTGGCTGAAAGCACCGTCGAGAAGCACATGGGCCGTGCCATCCGCACACTCATGGATCTGTTCGGGCGTGGCGGAAGATCCGCACCTCACGCATCTAGCACTTACATGGATTTGCACATCGACGAGTATGAGCAGCGTAAGGGAGACAAGTAGCCGCATCGACGATGCAGCCGCCGATTGGGCGGCGCGCATCGATCGAGGTGCTCTCGACGGCGGGGAACAGGCGGCTTTTGACGCCTGGTGCGCCAGCGACCGGCGCTGCCTGGGTGCTTACGCGCGCGCGCAGGCAGTGCTGGCCAGCATGGATCGGGCCCAGGCACTCGGAGCCGGCTACAGCTTTGACCACCGCCGCCCCGAACCAGCGGCCAGCGACCCGGCTTTCCACCCTCGCCAGCCTTGGCGCGCCGCGTCGGCACTCGTGGCCTGTTTTGTCGCCATGGTGCTGTGGCTCGTGCCACCCTGGACATCCGACCCCGCGGTGAGCACAGTCAAGGGTGAAATCCGCCAGCTTCCGCTGCCCGATGGTTCTTCCGTCACCTTGAACACTGCTACCGCGATCCAGACTCGATTCGACGCGCACCAGCGAGTGGTGGAGCTCGTGCGCGGCGAGGCCTTGTTCGATGTCGCCAAAGACCCCAAGCGGCCGTTTCAGGTGCAGGCCGGTGAGTTGACGGTGAAGGCCATCGGCACCAGCTTCACCGTGCGCCGCGTGCCGGGCAAGGCGGTGCAGGTGGTGGTGCGCGAAGGTGTCGTCGAAGTGCTGCACGCCTCCTCAGCGCAACCGCTGCGCGTGGTGCAGAACCAGTTGGTGGAGTTGGCGCCGCGTGCGGTGGCGGCCGGCCGTGCGCCGGTACAGCGCACCATCACGCCGCAGCGTGTGGCGCGCGAGCTGTCGTGGCGCGAAGGGTTGCTCTCATTCGAGGGTGCGACGCTCGCGCAGGCCGCCGCCGAGTTCGAGCACTACAGTGATCTTCGCATCGTCATCGTCGAACCTGAGCTGGCGAGCAAGACCATCACAGGTCTGTTTGCGGCCAACAACCCGGCGGGTTTTGCTCGCGCGGCGGCCGCAGTTTTCGGTGCACAGGTGAACGAGCACGCCGGCGAACTGCGCATTAGCCGTCATTGACAGCCCCAATCCCCTGTGTCGGCATTGACGGCGCTTTCCCGGTCGGCTGCCGCCGACAGCCCATCTCTGGAGACACTTTGAACGCCTGCTCACGTCTGCTCAACGCCCACCGTTCGATCCGCCAGTTCCGACCCGAACCGATAGATGCGGCGCTGATCGAACAGGTATGCGGCGACGCCATCTCCGGCGCGTCTTCCTCCGGAAACCTCAACAGCGTGTCGATCGTGCTCACGCGTGACCAGCAGCGCAAGCGGCATCTTTACGGGTTGCACGCACAGCAGGAGATGGTCTTGCAGGCGCCGCTGGTGATGACCTTCTGCGCCGACTTCTATCGCACCCGCCGCTGGCTGCGTGCGCGAGGAGCGCGCGACAACTTCAACAACCTCATCGGCTACCACATCGCCGCCTTCGACGCGATCATCGTGGCGCAGAACGCCTGCCTCGGGTTCGAGGCTGCGGGTCTTGGCATCTGCTACATGGGCACCACACTGCATGCGATGGAGCCGATTGCCGACTTCCTGCAGTTGCCGCCGACCTGCCTGCCGGTGACCAGCATTGTGGTCGGCCACCCCGCTGAAGACCCCCCGAAGCGCGACCGCCTGCCGCTTTCGGCGCTGCTGCACGACGAGACCTACCGACGGCCCAGCAATGAGAGGATCGACCAGACGTTCGCCAAGCGCGAGGTCGATGGCTGGAACCGCTATCTCTCCGCCCCTCGCCTTAAGGCCTTGATCGACCAGCATGGCATCCAGTCGCTGGCTGAGTTCTATACGAGCAAGGTCAAATACGACCCCGAGCTGTTCCAGCGCGACTCGCGCCAGTTAATCCAGCTTCTGCAGAAAAGGCAGTTTGTGGAGGGCGGGCAACTGATCGACGAAGGCTGATCCGTCGCACCCGGTGTTTACCCGGTGGTGGCATGTAAGTCACCCGCGCATCTAGCATCACAAGGGTCCTCTTCGTGCTGCAAAACGCAGCGGTTGGAAACAGTGGATGGAGATGCGTCAATGCACTATCGGCAAACAGTAGTAGCGACAGCGGCCGCGTGTGTGGCCCTGCTGGCCGCAACGGACCTGTGGGCGCAGACGCGCAGTTTCGACGTGCCGCCGGATGCTGCGATGCGTTCGATTCCGCTGTTTGCGCGCCAGGCGGGTGTGCAGATCGTGGCGCCAGCCGATGGGCTGGGCGTCGTGAACACGGGGGCCGTCCGCGGTGACCGCGACGTGCGTGTGGCGCTGCGCGAGCTTCTGGCCGGCACGGGCCTGGTGATTGCCTCTGACTCCGGTGGCGTCATCGTGCTGCAACGGGCCACCCCTGCGGCCCCGGCTGCGGCCGAGCCACCCGTGTCTCAGGGACCACGTTCAGCCGCAACCGAGTCGGTCGTCGTCACCGGCTCGCGCCTTGCGCAATTCGACAGTGGCTCGGCCACGCCGGTGGTGGCCATCGGGGCCGAAGCGCTGGTCGGTCGCGGCGGCGGTGTCTCCATTGGCGACCAGCTCAGCCAACTGCCTCAGTTCCGCGCCACCTTCACCCAAGCAGCCTCGACCGGCGTGGGCCTCGGAGCACCCGGCCAGGTCGGTCTAAACCTGCTGGACCTGCGTGGCCTGGGGACCACGCGCACCCTGGTGCTTCAGAACGGCCGCCGGCTTGTGTCCAGCTCGCAGCAGCTGGCGCAGCCCGACACCAACACGATCCCCACGCCTTTGCTCAAGCGCGTTGAAGTGCTCACCGGCGGTGCCTCGGCGATCTACGGCGCCGATGCGATTGCCGGGGTCGTGAACTTCGTGCTGATGGACAACTTCGACGGCATGACGCTGCGCGCGCAGGGCGGCACCAGCCAGGAGCGCGACGCGGATACGCGCAGTGCCAGCATCGCTCTGGGCCGCAATCTCGCAGACGGCCGGGCGAACATCGCTGCCAGTCTGGAATTGGCCGGTCGATTGCCCTTGGGATATTCCGACCGGCCGTTTTCTATCGGCCAGTCGCCCTTCGTGCCCAATCCCAACGCGGGCCAGCCTGGTGAACCGACGCAGATCCTCGTCAACGACATCCGTTGGCTCAACCGCTCCACCGGCGGCACCTTGCCCTATGGCCCCCCGTTCTATCGCTTCGCCCCGAACGGCACGCTGAACCCGGCCGATACCGGCAAACGCTCGCTGACCAACCTGGGCATCAGCGAAGGCGGCGACGGCCTCGCGCCGGTGGCCTACAACACCTTGATGCCGAGCAACGAGCGCATCGCGCTGAACGTGCTCGGGCGCTTCGATCTCTCGCCGCAGACGGGCCTGTTCGCGCATGTCGCGGCGATCAAGCAGCGTGCAGCGGCCTTCAACGCCCCGACCCTCACCCAACTCAACCTGAGCAAGACCAATCCCTACCTCAGCGCCCAAGCGCTCTCGGTGATCAACGGCTACGGCCCGACGGCCAACGCGCCCAGCTTCGTGGTGTTGCGTGCGGGTGACGACCTTGGCATCGCCGGCGAGTCGGTCAGCCGCCGTACGCTGCGTGGCGTCGCCGGTGTGAAGGGCTCGCTGAGTGCGGACTGGAGCTACGAGCTGTCGTTCAGCCTCGGGCGCGTGGACATCACCAGCACGAGCCTCAACAACCTGTGGTTCGACCGCGTCAACAACGCCGCCGATGCGGTGGTCGATGCCAACGGCGTGCTCGGCACGCCCGGTGCCATCGTCTGCGCCTCGCGCCTGGCCGCCGGCAACGCGGCCACCGGCAACCCCGACATCGACGAGTGCGCGCCAGCCAACTTCTTCGGCCGTGGCAACGTCAGTCCCGCGGCGCGCAACTACCTCTCGCTGAACACCGAAGCCGACGCGCGCATTTCGCAGCGTCTGCTCAGCGGCTTCATCAGCGGTGACACCAGCGCCTGGTTCAAGCTGCCCGGCGGTGCGGTGGGCCTGGTGGCGGGGTTGGAGCACCGCCAGGACGACACGCGCTACACCCCCGATGCGCGTGATGCTGCAGGGCTCACCTATGCCTCGGGAGCCGGCGCCGTCAACGGCTCGCTGAAAGTCACCGAGCTTTTCGCCGAGATGAAGGCGCCGCTCTTGGCCAAGCTGCCGTTCGTGCAGAAGCTAGAACTCACCGGCTCGGTGCGCACCAGCGACTACAACCTCTCGGGCGTGGGCCGCACCAACTCCTGGGGCCTGGGCGGGCTGTGGCAGATCAACCGCCAGATCAGCCTGCGCGCCTCGACGCAGCAGGCCGTGCGTGCGCCCAATGTGGCCGAGCTGTTCGAGCCCGTGGCGCCGACGCAGGTGGGTGTCAACGACCCCTGCAGCGCCCAGAACCTGAACCTGGGCAGCCCGACACGCGCTGCCAACTGCGCGGCGCTCGGGATGCCGGCGGGCTTCCGTGCTAACACGCTGGGCCGCCCGATCGCGGCCACCAGCGGCGGTAACCCGAACCTGTCAGTGGAAAACGGCGACACGCGCACGATGGGCATCCTGCTGGCGCCGGCCTTCGCGCCCGGCTTCGTGGTCTCGGTCGACTACTACCGCGTGAACCTCAAGGACGCGATCACCAAGCCCAACAGCAACCAGATCATCACCACCTGCGTCGACAGCACCTCGATTGACAACCCGTTCTGCCGCTTCATCCGCCGCGGCACGGACTTCAACATCACCAACATCACGCAGCAGACGATGAACCTGACGCGGCAGTTCGCCTCGGGTGTGGACGTCGATGCCCAGTACGCCTTTTCGCTGCCCGGCGGTGGCCGTGCCAACCTGCGCGCGATGTACTCGCATGTCTTGAAGCGCGACGACTACCTGCGTCCCACCGAGCCCAACTTCCCCTCGCAGATCGTCGAGCGCGTGGCCAACCCGCGTGACTCGCTGACCTTCACCACCAGCCTGAGCTTCAATGCGCTGCAGCTGTCGCACAAGCTGCGCTGGTTCTCTGGACAGTGGCGAGGCGACCCGGCTGACTTCGAGTCGGTGGGCGGGCAGCCGGCGCGCAACCCGAACCTGCTGCCGCAGGACCTGCGACGCACACCGTCGGCGAGCTTCCACGACCTGCGCGCCGGCTGGCGCCTGGGCAAGGGGCAGGAGCTGTACTTCGGCGTCGACAATGTGAGCAACGCCAAGCCGCCTCCGGGCGTCTATGCCGCGGGCTTTGGCGGTGCCAACTACGACGCGGTGGGACGCTTCTACTACGCCGGCGTTCGCTATGACTTTCAATGAAGCCGTCGCTGCAGTGCTGGTGGCACTGCCGGCGCTGGCGCACGCACAGGCCACGGCCCCAGCCTCCGCCCAGCCCAACCCCCGGCCGGACTGGGCCGGCACCTGGCAAGGCACGCTCGTGAATCTGCCTCTGCGCGCCGGTGCACCGGTGGTCACCGTGCGCGCAGAGATCGGCCCCTGGCCGACAGGCAATCAGGGCTGCGCCCTCTGGCGGCGCACCTACACATCTTCTGCACACCCCGCACAGGTAAAGGACTACCGGCTGTGCCGCGGCGCTGGCGAAGACGAGTGGGTCGTCGACGAAGGTGATGGCGTGAAGCTGCCTGGCCGGCTGATCGGCGATGTGCTGGTCACGCCGTTCAAGTACGGCAAGCTGATCCTGCACACCACCACGCGGCTGCGCGGCGACACGCTCGAAGAAGAAATCTTCACCATCGACGACAAACCGGCGGAGGAGGGCCCGCTGGCTCTGAACGCGCGAGGCATTCAGCGCATGACCTTCAAGCGCATCGCGCCTTGAGCGTGACGGCCTGAACGGCACGCCCTGAGCAACCCGGCAACGCGCGACATGCTGGCCACGACCGATATCCCGACGCAGGCCGACCGGGTCCAGGCCCCCGGCGCTACCGTGCACACCACGGCCGGCGTCGTGCGCGGCTACAGGCGTGCCGGGGTCAACGTCTTCAAGGGCATTCCCTATGCTGGCGCGCCCGTGGGTGAACACCGCTTCGGGCGCGCGCCGGCGCTGCTTCCCTGGGCCGGCGTTCGCAACGCCTACAGCTACGGCCCGGTGTGCCCGAGCTTCAGGACGCCGTCCGACCTGAGCAGCAACGAATGGGTCTTCCTGCTCCAGCGCGGGGCCGAGTCCGCAGCGTTGGAAGACTGCCTGCGCGTCAATGTCTGGACGAGCGCCACACAGCCGCCCGTGCTGCGCCCGGTGATGCTGTGGCTGCACGGCCAAGGCTTCATGTCGGGTTCGAGCCAGGACTTTCTGGCCACCGAAGGCGAGAACCTCGCGCGCACGCAAGACGTGGTGGTGATGAGCCTGAACCACCGCGTCGGCCCGCTCGGCTTTCTGCACCTGGCCGAGTGGCTGGGCGGGGCCTACGCCGACTCCGGCAACGCCGGCATGCTCGACATCGTCGATGCGCTGCGTTGGGTGCGCGACAACGCCATCGCCTTTGGTGGCGACCCCAGCAACGTCACCGTGTTCGGCCAGTCGGGCGGTGGCTTCAAGGTCAGCGTGCTGTTGGCCATGCCCGAGGCGCAGGGCCTGTTCCACAAGGCCATCATCCAGAGCGGTGCGCGGCTGCGTGTGCACACGCCGGCCTCGGCGGCCCGGCTGGCTGAACGCACACTCGAACGGCTGGGCCTGGTGCGCGGCGATGCGCGCGCGTTGCAAGCGGTGGGCGTCGAGACGCTGCTCGAGGCCACGCAGAAGGCCACGCTGGCGCTCGCCGAGGAGTCACGCGATGACCCGGGCTTTCGAGACGCGCCGCCGTTCTACTGGATGCCCGTGGCCGGCGTTCCTTCCTTGCCCACGCAGCCCTGCGACCCCGATGCGCCCACCGTCTCCAGCCATGTGCCGGTGATCGTGGGCAACACGCTCAACGAGTTCTCGCCGGCCGTGAATGCGGCCGAGGCTGAAGCGCTGGTTTGGGCCAATGTGGCTGACCGAATGGCACCCCAGTTGGGGACGCAAACCGCCGCCGCCATCGCGGCCGCGCGTGCGATGGACACCGCCGCGCGCCCGGTGGACGTCTGGTCGATGCTCGCTGGCCGGCGCTTTCGTCAGTCTGCAGTGGCCTTTTGCGACGCGCGCGCACGGCAGCCGGGCGCAGCACCGGTCTTCAACTACCTTTTTGGCTGGCGCACGCCGGTGTTTGAAGGTCGGCCCGGTGCTTTTCACACCGCCTGCCTGCCGTTTGTCTTCGCCAACACCGACCTGTGCGATCAGGCCACGGGCGGGGGTGCACGAGCGCGTGCCCTGGCCACAAGCATGAGCGCTGCCTGGGCCGAGTTCGCGCGCAGCGGCCGGCCGGGGCACGCGGACTTGCCGTCCTGGCCCGCCTACACCAGCGACGAGCGCGCGCTGATGCTGTTCGACGACCCATGCCGTATAGCGCGAAACTTCGACATCCCACTGCTGACCGTGTTGCCCGGGCGCTGAGACGATGCGGATGAACCTGCTCCGACGCTTCACCGTGGCGCTGCTGCTCTGCCTGGCCGCTAGCCTGAGCGTGGCCGACGATGCCAACGGCTGGAGCCACGCATGGGCGGCCTATGGCGAGCCGAAGTACCCGCGCGGATTTGCGCACTTCGACTGGGCCAACCCGGATGCGCCCAAGGGCGGCACGCTGGTGCTGCGCAACCCCGATCGGCGCACCAGCTTCGACAAGTACAACCCCTTCACGCCACGCGGTGCCGCGCCGACTGGCTTGATGCTGTTCGTGTTTGAAACGCTGACGGTGATGTCCGGCGACGAGCCGCAGACCATGTACGGGTTGCTTGCCGAACAGATCCGCGTCGCGCCCGACAAGTCTTCGGTGAGCTTTCGCCTGCACCCATTGGCGCGCTTCAACAACGGCGATGTGGTCACCGCGGCCGACGTCAAGCACAGCTTCGACATGCAGGCCGGCCCAGCTGCGAGCCCGGCGATGCGCGTGCCGTGGCGCGGCATCGAGCGGGTGGTGGTGGTGGACGAGCGCACCGTGCGCTTCGACCTGCGCCAGCGCACCAATGACATGGTGTTGGGCACCGGCAGCCTGCGCGTCTTCTCGCGCCGCTGGGGCGAGAGCAAGCCCTTCGACGATGTGGTGGACGAACCGCCGATCGCCAGCGGTCCCTACCGCATCGGCGAAGTCGACATGGGCCGCCAGCTCGAGCTGGTGCGCAACCCGGCTTACTGGGCGCGTGACCTGGGTGTGCGCCGTGGCCTGTTCAACTTCGACCGCGTGCTCTACCGCTACTACAAGGACAACGCGGTGGCGCGCGAAGCATTCAAGGCCGGCCAAGTGGATCTCTTTCAGGAAGGCGACCCAGGCGCCTGGACCAGACTGCACAGCGGCCGCAAGTGGGACGACGGCCGCATTCGGAAGGAAACCTTCAGCACTGAAATCGGTGTGCACATGGTGTCCTTCGCTTTCAACATGCGCCGCCCGGTGTTCCAGGACCGGCGCTTGCGCCAGGCACTGGACCTGAGTTTCGACTTCGACACGCTGAACCGTCAGCGCATCTTCCTTCGCCCAGAGAGCCTGTTCAACAACAGCGAATTCGCAGCCGAGGGTGCGCCCACGCCAGGCGAGCTGGCGCTGCTGGAACCCCACCGCGCCGTGCTGCCCGAGGCGGTGTTCGGCCCGCCCTACCGAGCACCGCGCACCCAAGCTGACCCGCGCCAGCTGCGCCGCCACCTGCTCCAAGCACGGGCCTTGCTCGAGCAGGCCGGCTGGACGCTCGGTGCCGACGGTGTGTTGCGCAACGCCCAGGGCCAGCCGATGGTGCTGGAGTTCCTCACCACGGGACCCACAGGGCAGCTCACCGAATGGCAGGCCAACCTCGAGAGGCTGGGCATCCGCCTGAATGAACGCGTGGTCGACAGCGCCTTGATGGCCCGGCGCATGGAGCGACAGGACTTCGACCTCTACCTCTCCACCGAAGGGACCTTCACGCTGCCCAACGGCACGCAGCTGGCAGGCGCCTACGGCAGCAGCCCCGATGGCAAGGGCGGCAGCCGCTACCGCGGCATTCAGAACCCGGTGGTAGACGGTCTGCTGCGGGCGATGAACGAAGCCAAGACGCAGCAGGAGCTGCGCGACGCCACGCGTGCGCTGGACCGCGTGGTGATGTGGCACCACTGGGGTGTGCCTTACCGCTACTCGGCCGATTCGCGTGTGTCGTACTGGGCACGCTTCGGCCAGCCCGCACGGCGGCCACGCTTTTACGCCATCGAGAGTGTGTCCAACAGCCTGCCGGCATGGCCGCTGTTGGCCTGGTGGGCGCTTCCCGCCGCACCGCGCTGAACGCCGCACTGACAACCCTATGCTGAGCTACCTTCTTAAGCGGGTGCTGCTGATGCTGCCCACCCTGCTGGGCGCGCTGACGCTGACCTTCATCGTCGTCCAGTTCGTGCCCGGCGGCCCGGTGGAGCAGTTGATGGCCGAAGCCAACGAAGCCGCTGGTGGCAACGCCGAAGGCTTTTACAGTGCCGGCCGCGACAGCGACCCGCGCCAAGTCGAAGAGCTGAAGAAACTCTACGGCTTCGACAAGCCGCCGCTGCAACGCTACGGGGAGATGCTGTGGCAGTTCCTGCGCATGGACCTGGGCCGCAGCTTCCAGCAGAACAAGCGCGTCTCGGAGCTGATCATCGAGAAGCTGCCGGTGTCGATCAGCCTGGGTCTGTGGTCCTTTCTGCTGTCCTACGCCATCTCGGTGCCACTGGGCATTGCCAAGGCCGTGCGCGAGGGGCAGCGCTTTGACGCCATCACCTCGCTGCTGGTGTTGATCGGTTACGCCATTCCCGGCTTTGTGCTCGGTGTGCTGCTGATCGTGCTGTTTGCCGGTGGCAGCTTCTTCGAACTCTTTCCGCTGCGTGGCCTGGCCTCCGACGGCTGGGCGCAGATGACCTGGCCGCAGCGCATCGCCGACTACCTGTGGCACCTGACGCTGCCGCTGGTGTGCATGACGGTGGGGGCGTTTGCGGTGACCACGATGCTGACCAAGAACGCCTTCATCGAGGAAATCCGCAAGCAGTACGTGCTGGTGGCCCAAGCCAAGGGACTTAGCGAGCGCCGCGTGCTGTGGAAACACGTTTTCCGCAATGCGCTCATTCCGCTGGTGACGGGATTCCCCGCTGCCTTCATCGGCGCCTTCTTTGCTGGCTCGGTGTTGATCGAGACCCTGTTCTCGCTCGACGGCCTGGGGCTGCTGGCCTATGAATCCGTGGTGCGGCGCGACTATCCCGTGGTGCTGGGTTCGTTGTACCTGTTCACGCTGATGGGGCTCGTGGTGAAGCTGGTTTCAGATGTGTTGTACGTGGTGGTTGACCCGCGTGTGCAGTTCGGCGCGGTACAGCGTTGACGATGGATCCGCGCGCAATGGAAAGCTCCACCACTGTGGTCGATGAAGCGATGGCTCGCGGAGATCCCGAACAAGCCCTTTCGCCTGGCCAGCGTGCCTGGGCGCGTTTCAAGGGCAACCGCATTGGCTACCTGTCGCTGTGGCTGTTCAGTGCCTTGCTGTTGCTGTGCTCGGTGGCTGAACTTGTCAGCAACGACAGGCCGCTGCTGGCGCACCACGGCGGCGAGTTCTTCGTTCCGGTGCTGAAGAACCCGAGTGAAGTGGCCCTGGGCGGCGACTTCTACACGCCCACACGCTGGAGCGACCCGCTGATCGAGGAGCAGTTCAGCAAGCCCGGCAACTGGGCGCTGTTCACGTTCAATCGCCACTCGGCGCAATCGACCAACCCATTTGCCGACGCGCCGGTTCCCGGGCCACCGGCGGGCGACCACTGGCTCGGCACTGACAGCCTGGGCCGCGATATGGTGGCACGGCTGCTCTACGGCTTTCGCGTGAGCATCTGGTTTGCCATCGTGCTGACGCTGGTGGGCACGGTGCTGGGTGTGCTGGCCGGTGCAGTACAGGGCTACTTCGGCGGCCGCTTGGACCTCTCGATGCAGCGTTTGATCGAGGTCTGGGGCGCTGTACCTGAGTTGTACCTGCTGATCATCTTCGCTTCGATCTTCGAGCCCTCGCTGCTGCTGCTGCTGGTGCTGCTGTCGCTGTGGGGTTGGATCGGACTGTCGGACTACGTGCGCGCGGAGTTTCTGCGCAACCGCAGCCTGGAATACGTCAAGGCGGCACGTGCGATGGGCCTGCCGCACCCCACCATCATTGCGCGGCATGTGCTGCCAAACTCGCTGGCGCCGGTGATCACCTTCTTGCCGTTTCGCATGAGCGGCGCGATCTTGGCGCTGACCTCGCTGGACTTTCTGGGTCTGGGCGTGCCGGCCTCGACACCTTCGCTGGGCGAACTGCTGCGTCAGGGCAAGGACAACCTGGACGCCTGGTGGATCATCGTTCCGACCTTCCTGCTGCTGGTAGGCACGATGCTGCTGCTGACCTTCATCGGCGACGCGCTGCGCGACGCCTTCGACACACGCAAGACATGAACAGCACAGCACCGCCGCTGTTGCAGGTTCAGGCGCTGGACGTTCGTTTCGGCCGCAACCACGCCGTGCGAGAAGCCAGCTTCCATATCGCCGCGGGCGAAAAGTTTGCGTTGGTGGGCGAATCTGGCTCGGGCAAGTCGGTCACGGCGCTGGCCTTGTTGCGGCTGGTACGCGGCGCCCAACTGAGTGGGAGCGTCGTGTTCGACGGGCATGACCTGATGGCCTTGCCCGAAGAGCAGATGCGCGCCCTGCGCGGTGCGCGCATTGCGATGGTGTTTCAGGAGCCGATGACGGCGCTGAACCCGCTGTTCACCGTGGGCAACCAGATCGCCGAGGTGCTGCAGATGCACGCCGGGCTGGAGGCGCGTGCGGCGCATCGGCGCGCGATTGAACTGCTCACGCGCACGGGCATTGCCGATGCCGCGCGGCGCGCGGATGATTTCCCGCACCAGCTCTCAGGTGGCCAGCGCCAGCGCGTGGTGATCGCGATGGCGCTGGCCTGCAAGCCGCGACTGCTGGTATGTGATGAGCCCACCACGGCGCTGGATGTGACGGTGCAGGCGCAGATCCTCGCGCTGCTCGACGAGTTGCAGGCCGAGATGGGCATGGCGCTGCTCTTCATCACACACGACCTGGGGCTGGTGCGCCGTTTCACCCACCGCGTGGGCGTCATGGAGCGTGGCCGGTTGGTCGAGACCGGCACCACCGAAGCGGTGTTTGCCGACCCGCAGCACGCGTATACGAAAAAGCTGCTCGCCAGCCGCCCGCAGCGCAGCGTGCAGCCGCTGCCTGCGCAGGCCGAGGCTCAGGCGAACCAGCTGCTGCAGGGCCAAGGCCTGCGCGTGGAGTACCAGCGCCGCCGCGGCTGGTGGCAGCGCGATGTGAACGCTGCGGTGGATGGTGTCGATCTCTTCATCCGACGCGGCGAAACGCTGGGTATCGTCGGCGAGTCCGGCTCGGGCAAGACCACACTGGGCATGGCGCTGCTGGCCTTGCAGCCGCTGGCCGGTGGTGATGTGCGCCTCGGGGGCGAGCGCATGGACAACGCCAGCGGCCCGGCGCTGCGCAGGCTGCGGCGGCGCATGCAGGTGGTGTTCCAGGACCCGTTCGCTTCGCTCAGCCCGCGGCGTACGGTGGGCCAGATCGTCGGCGAGGGCCTGGCACTGCACCGCCCCGAGCTCAGCGTGGCCGAGCGTGAAAACGCCGTACTGCAAGTGCTCGATGAAGTGGGCCTGTCGCCGCGCCAGGGCGTGGAGGGCGTGCTGCAGCGCTACCCGCACGAGTTCTCCGGCGGCCAGCGCCAGCGCATCGCGATTGCACGTGCGCTGGTGGTGGCGCCCGATCTCCTGGTACTGGACGAGCCAACCTCGGCGCTGGACGTCTCGGTGCAGAAGCAGGTGCTCGAGCTGCTGGCGGAGCTGCAGCGCCGGCATGGCCTGAGCTACATCTTCATCAGCCACGACCTGGCGGTGATTCGCGCGATGGCGCACCGTGTGATGGTGATGCGACGTGGCCGCGTGGTGGAAGAAGGCGAGGCCGAGGCGCTGTTTGCCGCGCCGCGTGAGGCCTACACCCGCGAGCTGCTGGCAGCGGCCCTGCACGACTGAATATGCCCGCATTCCCCGACCTCGGTGCCTACCCGCCGAGTCCGCGCGACGCGGTGGAGGACGACTTCCACGGCCAGCGCATCGCCGACCCCTACCGCTGGCTGGAAGACCCCGATTCACCCCAGGTGGCGCAGTGGATCGAAGCACAACGCACGCTGACCGAACGGGCGCTCGCCACAAGCCCCTGGCGACCGGCGCTGCGGGCCCGGCTGATGCAGTTGCACCAGTTCGAACGCCGCACACCAGCGGCATGTGCGCGCGGCCGGCTCTTCTGCTGGCGAAGCACGGGTTCGCAGGCGCAGCCGGTGCTTTGGGCACAGACGCTGGCGGATGGTTCGGCAACTGTGGTGCTCGACGCCAACACACTTTCCACCGACGGCACCGTGGCCGTTGCCGACCTGGCGGTGAGCCCCGATGGCCGTTGGCTGGCCTACGCCGTGGCCGACGGCGGCTCGGATTGGTGGCAGTGGCGTGTGCGCCACCTGCTCACGCTGCAAGACCTGCCCGACCGACTGGACCACGCACGCTTCAGCGGCGCGTCGTGGCTGCGTGACAGCAGCGGTTTTGTCTACGGCCGCTACCCAGATGCGGCACGCGACCGCCACACGGCGTTGGCCGAACATGAACTTCGACTGCATCGCCTGGGCAATCCGCAGCTGGCCGATGTGCTGCTGTACCGGCGCGCCGACCAGCCGCGCTGGGTCTTCAGCCCGCGCGTGAGTGCCGATGGCCGCTGGCTCATCATCGGCATCTGGGACGGCAGCGCCAACCACCGTGTGCACCTGCTCGACCTGCAAGACCTCACGCGGCCGGTGCTGCCGCTGCTGGACGCGGCTGACGCTGCCTACACCGTGCTGGGCAGCACCCAGGCCGGCGAGTTGCTGGTCCTCACCGACGCGCTCGGTGGCAGCGGCGCTGTGGTCGCGGTGGATCCGCAGCGACCACAGCGTGCGCACTGGCGCACTTTGGTTGCGCCGGGCGTGGACCGGCTCGAGTCCGCCGTGCTCATCGGGCAGCAGCTGGTGTGCTGCACGTTGCACGATGGTGCGAGCCGGCTGCACCGCGTGGCACTCGATGGCGGCGTGCCGCAGGCGCTGCCGCTGCCGGCGCTGGGCACGGCCAGTGGCTTTGTCGTCGAAGATCTGGGGTCAGAGCCTTCCGGCGTGGCCAGCCTGCACTTCAGCTTCACCTCCTTCACGGCTGCGCCCATGGTGCTGCGGGTGTCTGGCGAGGACGGCATTCCAGTGCCCTGGTTCGAGGCTGCGGTGCCTTTCGACGCCACGGCCTACGAGACCGTGCTTGCGTTCGGCGTGAGCGCCGACGGCACACGCGTGCCCATGCACATCACGCGCCACCGCTGCTTGGTCCTGGACGGCCGCTCGCCGGCTTTGTTGATCGGCTACGGTGGCTTTGGCTTGTCGCAGCGGCCGGCCTTCGTGCCCTCACGCGTGGCCTGGCTCGAGATGGGCGGCGTGCTGGTGCAGGCCATGCTGCGCGGCGGCGGTGAGTACGGCCGCGCCTGGCATGACGCCGCGCGCCTGGCCAATAAACCGCGCACGTTCGAAGACTTCATTGCGGCGGCCGAGTACCTGGTGGCCAGCGGGCACACCGAGCCACGCCTGCTGGTGGCCCACGGCGGCAGCAACGGCGGCCTCACCGTGACCGCCAGCGTGCTGGCGCGGCCCGATCTCTTCGCGGCCCTGGTGCCGGCGGTGCCGGTGCTGGACATGCTGCGCTACCACCGCTTCGGCATCGGTGCAGCCTGGGCCGGTGACTATGGCCGGGCCGATGTGCCTGAGCAGTTCGCGACCTTGATGCGCTACTCGCCGCTGGAGACCATCGAAGCCGGGCGTGGCGGGCAAGGCTTGCCTCCCACGCTGCTGTTGACGGCTGAACGCGATGACCGCGTGCACCCGGCTCATGCCTTCAAGTTCGCGGCCGCGATGCAGCACCACCAGGGCGGGCAGGCAGACCCGGTCGCCCCAGTGCTGCTGCGCATCGAGCCGCGCTCGGGCCATGGCGCTGGCAAGTCGGCGCTGGCCGATGTGGGTGAAAAAGCCGACCTCTACACCTTCATCGCCCTTGCCCTGGGCCTGCGCCACGCACCAGGGGCCTTTCCATGACGCTGACCGCCGCAGTTGCCCTCATCGCGCTGTTCGCCACCACCATGACCATTTCATCCCGCGCTGCGCCCCCCATCGCCGGCATCGACGTACCGCCCCCGCTGCCCCCGGTCGAGTTGGTCGACCGATATTGGGGCCAAGCCATTCCCGACCCCTGGCAACACCTCGAAAACCTGCGCGACCCCGTGGTGCAGAGCTGGCTGCGTGGCCAGGCCGATGCCACGCAAGAGATCCTCAACCGCATACCCGGCCGCGCCGCGCTGATGAAGCGTGTGCAGGAGATCGACGGCGAGGCCTCGAGCCAAGTGGGGGGCCTCGTGCGCGTGGCCAACGGCGGGCTGTTCTACATGCGCCGCAACCCCGACGAAGAGCAGTTCAAGATCGCGCGCCGCAGCGGCCCCGAGGCCGCCGAGGAGGTGGTGCTGGACCCGCGCAGTGCCGCGCATGGTGGTGGCCCGAAGGCCGCGCTGATGGACTGGCAGCCCTCGCCCGACGGGCGGCGCCTGGCCTATTCATTGCAGGTGGCCGGCGCCGAGCTGGGCACCCTGCATGTCATCGACGTGGCCACCGGCCGTGCGCTCATGGCGCCGACGCAAGGCGTGCGCTACCCAACGGTGAGCTGGCGTGGCGACAGCAGCGGCTTCTTCTACACCCGGCTGCGCGACGGCTACGCCGCGATGCCGCGTGCCGAGCGGCAGCTGCACCTGCAGCGCCATTACCGTGTGCTGGACCGGGCCTTGGATCGCACGCTCGACACCGAACCCGACGACCGCATTGTCCTGAGCGCCAGCCGCGCGCCCGAGCTGCAGATGCCCGAGTACGCGC
>Ga0315902_10000954_pt1 | contig 47410 bp, 45 predicted proteins | sample LakEriMetagenome_9_FD_203523 | JGI IMG/M metagenome (GOLD analysis project Ga0315902, IMG submission 203523) | Freshwater fungal communities from buoy surface, Lake Erie, Ohio, United States - Buoy 12 MA117 | ecosystem: Environmental > Aquatic > Freshwater > Lake > Lake biofilm | place: USA... | reverse complement strand
TTTAGGTAAAAATTCTGGTGGTCAATTTGAACCGGAATCGGGTGGTCATTTTAAACTGGAATTAGGTGGTCACTTTAAATCGGAATTGGGTGGTCAATATAGTCGGAATTTGCATAAACAATATTAAAATTATAAGATAGAGTGGAAATTAATCCACTCTTTTTTTTGACTTTTGGATCCTTAGAGAGTATCAAATGGTGTATAAATAACATCAATTTAAAATATGTGTCACAACTTTCCGCTTGTAAGTACTATAAAACCTGAAAAGTGTGTCAAATTAGTGTCACAAAAGTGGCAGAAAAAGTGTCAAAAATGGGTGTTTTTTGCGTTTTTTGACAACTGTTGTTCAGATTTAATTTTGTTGTATATTTGAAAAATAAACCAGACACATTACGTTTTTTAATTTCTGTAATATATTGGTATTCAATAGTTAAAGTAAGTTTGCTGCAAAAAAAAATCTCCACATTTCTGTGAAGATTTTTGTAGCGAGAGGGAGATTTGAACTCCCGACCTCAGGGTTATGAATCCTGCGCTCTAACCGACTGAGCTACCTCGCCATTAAATAGCAATCCTTGAATAATTCACTGATTTCTATTTGTTATAGGAGTTCAGTGATACGCCTTACGGCTTAATTGCGGGTGCAAATATAAAATTAATATCAATGGTTCCAAAGCTAAAACGTTTATTTTTTTTATTTTTTAAAAATGCTTTTTTATTGATTTTATATTCTATATATTTCCAAAAAATTTGTTCAAGTTATGGATAATAAAATACGTTATGAGCTAGAGTTTCCGTTAAATTCTTCACCACAATTACTCTATCAATATATTTCTACACCATCTGGTTTACAGGAATGGTTTGCTGATAATGTTAATTCAAGAGGTGAGTTCTTCACTTTTACTTGGGATCATGTTGATGAAAATGCTCGACTTGCTTCTAAAAAAACTGGTGAGAAAGTAAAGTTTAAATGGGTTGATGAGGATAAAAAAGATACCGAATATTATTTCGAATTAAGAATTTTAGAAGATGAAATTACTAAAGATGTTTCTTTAATGGTTGTAGATTTTGCGGAAGAAGATGAATTAGATGAATCGAGATTATTGTGGGAAAATCAAATTTCCGATTTGAAACATGTTATAGGTTCTATTTAAAATCAATTTTTTAAAAGTTATATTTGTCCCGTCTTTTACTAATAAATAGACGGGATTTTTTTATGATTAATTTTAATGGTGTAATTCAGGATTCGGGTTTGCAGTTAACAATTTCTAATAGGTCATTCTTATATGGAGATGGCGTTTTTGAGACTTTGAAAGTCATTAATAATAAGATATTATTTTTTGAAGATCATTATTTTAGATTAATGGCTTCAATGAGAATTGTGAGAATGGAAATTCCAATGTCTTTTACAATGGAATATCTAGAGGAACAAATCCTGAAACTAGTTGAGGTATTGACAATCCAAGATTCTGCTCGAGTAAGGTTTACTGTTTTTAGAAACGAAGGTGGATTTTATTTGCCAACAGATAATTCCATTTCCTTTGTGATTCAAGCAACAAAATTAGAAAGCAAAAAGTATATAATTCATAAAAGTAAATTTGAAGTTGATTTATATAAAGATTTTATTGCTCCTAAGCAATTGCTTTCAACGCTTAAGACGGCTAATAAAATTACACATGTAATGGCAAGTATTTTTGCCAAAGAAAATCAATTGGATTCTACCTTACTTATTAATGAAAACAAAAATGTAATTGAAGCTGCAAATGGCAATCTGTTTATGTTGATAGGAAACACGTTGATTACTCCGCCAATTACCGAAGGTTGTTTAAATGGAATTATGAGAAAGCAAATTATCGCTTTAGCAAAACAAATTGATTCAATTGAAGTTAAAGAGGCAGCAATTTCTCCTTTTGATTTACAGAGAGCAGATGAGTTATTTATAACCAATGTCATTATGGGAATTCAACCAATAACAAAATACCGAAAAAAGGAGTATGAAGTCCAGTTGGCTAATCAGCTGTTAGAAAATTTAAATAATTTAATATAATCCTAATTTAACAAGGGGTTTTCCGGGGCATTTGACCAAACTAAATAGTCGCCGCCAAGTTCCAAAATTTTCTCTTTCCAAAAATCTACAGATGCTTTACCGAGGATTTTGTTTTCATAACTATTTTTTATCAAAATCCAGGAGTTGGCTTGTAATTCATTTTCTAATTGTTCTGAATCCCAACCTGTATAACCCAAAAAGAAGCGGATATTTTTTTTCTTAATTATACCTGTATTAATTAACTCTTTGGTGAATTCAAAATCACCACCCCAAAAAATTCCTTTAGATATTTCAATACTATTCGGAATTAACTCAGGAACATTGTGTATAAAATATAAATTATCCTGTTCTACCGGACCACCATTATAGATTTTAAAATTGGAGTCGATATCCGGGATTAAATCTTTGACAGTATATTTTAGGGGTTTATTTATAATAAATCCGACTGATCCTTCGGAAGTATGATCAGCCAATAAAATTACAGATCTATTAAAAGACAAGTCACCAATAATAGACGGTTCGGCTATTAACAAATGTCCTTTTTCTAATTTTTCTGCAATCATTTTTAATTAATTTTTAATAAAGTTGCTAAAAAAAATAGTAACTACCAAATTTTTGAAACTAAAAAAGCCATTCGTAAAACAAATGGCTTTTGTATATCAGAAGAACTAAATTATTAGTTTACTGCTCCGTCTAAATCTGCACCAGCTTTAAACTTAACTACATTCTTAGCAGCAATTTTGATAGTTTTTCCTGTTTGAGGATTTCTTCCATCTCTTGCAGCTCTTTTAGATACTGACCAAGATCCGAATCCTACTAAAGATACTCTTCCACCTTTCTTCAAAGTACCGCTTACGTTACCTAAAAATGATTCTAAAGCTAATTTTGCAGCAGCTTTTGTTACTCCAGCGTCAGCTGCAATCGCATCGATTAATTCTGATTTGTTCATAATGTTAGTTATTAATTGTTGGTTAAACATTTTGTTAATGGTAACAAATTTAATAGGAATTCCTTACTGCACAAGTGTTTTCGGGTTTTTTTCAAATTTTTGTTGATAACTTGGTTTTTTTGTTGATAAACCGATGCTTTTCATCGATTTTGCCTTTCGACGAACGTCACGAGACCTTATATTGCTTGTGCTTTATTCGAAAAATTGATGCCGTTGAGTAACTCATTTGCCAGCATTTTTTTCTTTCCAGGAAATTGAATACTTAAAATTTGAATAAAACCATCTTTAACCGCAATTTTAATTTCTTTTTTAGATGTAATAATGCTACCTATATTAAACGAGTGTTTTTCTGAAATTATTTTAGCATCATAGATTTTTACATTCCATTCTTCATCATTATCTTTAAATAAGCACCAAGCTGATGGATAAGGAGATAATCCGCGAATTAGATTATAAATTTCTGTTGTCGGTTTTGACCAGTCAATTTTACAATTCTCTCTATTGAGTTTGTAGGCAGTTTTTATTTTGGAATTATCTTGTTGTATTGTAGTCTGAACATTCCCTTTTTCAATCAAACCTAAAGTCTCTACTACAGTTTTACTTCCCAAAACCATTAGTCTATCATGAAGTTCACCAGCATTTTCATTCGGATTTATTCCAATTTCTTTGCTAAGTATCATTGCTCCGGTATCAATCTTGTCATCAATAAAGAAAGTTGTCACGCCTGTTTTGGTTTCTCCATTAATAATAGCCCAATTAATTGGCGCAGCTCCACGATAGTATGGCAACAATGATGCATGAAGATTAAAGGTTCCTAGTTTAGGCATTTTCCAAACAGCTTCAGGCAACATTCTAAAAGCAACTACTACTTGTAAGTTGGCATTTAATGATTTTAATTCTGATAAAAATGCTTCATCTTTTAAATTGGTAGGTTGCAATAATTTTAAGTTGTGTTCCAATGCATATTCTTTCACAGCAGAATATTTAATTTTTTGGCCACGACCGGCAGGTTTATCAGCAGCAGTGATGACACCAACAACTTCATAATTGTTTTTGATTATTGTATCCAGAATACCAACAGCAAACTCTGGTGTTCCCATAAAAACGATGCGTAATTTTTCCATTTCTATTTTAAAGAGTATAAATTATTCGATTTGATGCTGATGGTTTCTTTTTCCAACAATTCTTGAAGTGCAAAGATAACATCGTCTTTCGAAAGTTTAGTCATCTTTTGAATATCTCTTGAATTGAAGTCTTGTATTTTTAATAAGGTTATAATTTTTTCAGAAATCGTTTCAGGATTTTGTTTCTTTCTGGTTTTGGATATACAATAGGAGCAAACTCCACAGTCGTCTTTTACAGTTTCTCCAAAATAGTGCATCAACAATTTCTGTTTGCAGGTTTTAGATTCTTTACTATAATATAAAACCGCATGGAGTTGTTCTGTTTTTAATTTATTTTGCGCTTCCAAATGTTTTGATACTCTGTTAATGGTTCGCTCATCTTCGCGCACTTCATTAAAAGTAATCGTAGCATCGTTATTTTTGGCAATCAAATCGATGACTTGCTTTTCATTTAGTTTTTGCAAAAGCAAAAGCACTTCTTTTTCAGTGCTATTCGATTTCTTTGCAATCAAAGTTAGATTGAAAGCCGTTTGCATATCGTAAATTCCAGGATACGTTCGCAAAATGGTCAACATAATTTCTTCATAATTCGGATTCAAACTCATATACCGGATCACTTCTTTGGAAGGTATGATGAATTGAATGCTTATTTTTTCTGAGAATTCCTGTGACAAATTAATCACACCTTGTCTGTCTAAAAACTGTAACCCATTATAGGTTTTAAGTATTGGAAAATTATATTTCGCACAAAACTGATTCAGATTAAAGCTAAACTGCTCATCAATTCCTTCGCCATAAGCAATTTGAAAAAAGCTACTCAGTTTAGTAAAAATCAAATTCAAAAAAGCTTTGTCAGGCAATACACTTAAAAACTGTGCTTCAGCATGTAACATATCTGAAGGATTATTTAACAATATTGCAAATGCTTTTGCTCCGTTTCTACCGGCTCTTCCAGCTTCCTGATAATAATTTTCTAAGTTTTGTGGCAAATGCAAATGAATAATAGTTTTCACATTGGCTTTGTCAATTCCCATTCCGAAAGCATTGGTGGCAACAATAACTTGCACTTTTTCTTCCATCCAAAGTTTCATATGTTTTTCTTTTTCTTTGAATGACAATCCGCCATGATAATATGTGGCAGTAAAACCATGGCTTTCCAATTGACGAACCGTTTCCAAACAACTTTTTCTATTCGTTACATATATAATTGAAGGTTGTGGATTTTTTTGTAATATTTGTTGCAAAAGATGAAGCTTGTCTTCCGTTTCAAAAACCATATACGCTATGTTGGCTCTGTAAAATGATTTTGAAAAAATTTGAGGATTGTTTAGCTTTAACTGTGCAACGATGTCTTCTTTAACTCTTGAAGTTGCCGAAGCAGTCAATGCCAAAAAAGGCACTTTTGGAAAATAATCTTTTAATTGTACAATTTTTAGATAAGCCGGACGAAAGTCATGGCCCCATTGCGATACACAATGTGCCTCATCAATGGCGATTAGGTTTATAGGTAGGTTTTTGATGCGTTCCAAAATCCAATCGTTTTGCAATCTTTCCGGTGAAAGATATAAGAATTTATAATTTCCAAATTGACAATTATCAAGCAAATTTATAATTTCATCGTGATGAATCCCTCCTGTTAAAGCGATGGCTTTTATCCCTTTTTTTTGTAAATTTTCAACTTGATCTCGCATTAAGGCAATTAATGGAGAAATAACCAAACAAATTCCATCCTGCATCATCGCTGGCACCTGAAAGCAAATCGACTTTCCTCCGCCGGTTGGCATCAGTGCAAAAGTGTCTTTTCCCTCCAAAACGGATGTAATGATTTCTTCCTGCGGCTCGCGGAAGGTGTCATGTTTCCAATACTTTTGGAGTATTTCTATAGCTTTATCCAACTTGTTAATTGTAAATGTTTAGGCTTTGGGATAAAAGTATAAAAAAGAAATGGTCTGCTATTACACAAAATGTGTAATTATACCAACTGGCTTAAGATAAATTGTAGACGTTCTTCAACTGTTCCTCTTGGCACTTCGATTAAATTGTAACCATACTTTTGGTAAGTTTCCAAAAGATGTTCAAAAATAAGTTTGGCTTGTTCAAAGTTTTCATAACGTGCTTCATCACTTTCGTATATATCTTCCCAAGGTGGAAGTATAAATACTTTCGAATAAGTATGGTCCCGGCTAGCTTGGTCAAAAAAAGCTGGATAACTATCACCAATATAATGCATATAGGCCAAAATATCAGGAATTCCACGGTCTAGAAATACAATTTCAGAAACATCTTCGGTAGCTTGTTGGTGCTGCTTTTTTCGACCTTCTAAAAGTAATTCACTGAATAGCAAAGGCCTTTCCAAGAAAAGTTGTTCAATTCCTTGTTTTTTGGCTTCGAGTGTAATTTGTCTTGAAATTTCGGGAAAACACGCATAGCCTTGTTCGATGAATGCATCGATTATTGTGGTTTTTCCTGTTCCTGGACCTCCAGTTATGACTATGAGTTCTTTTTTCAAGATTTTGAAATGAAGCGCAAATTTATTGAAACTAATTAGAATACTGAAAGTGTTTTGACTTTTATTTTTACTTATAAAAAGTATTTTTTCTAAAACTTAGAAACCTACTTCTAAAATCTAAAACCAATACTGTATATTTGCTTTTATTTTGTTTAAAAATGGACAAGAAGACAGAAGAATTTTATATTAGATTGCGTGAGGAATTGAACAATACTTCAGAATGGCCTAGCGAATACCTATACAAGTTTATTGTGCCAACTAGCCCCAAAAAAATTGAAGAAGTAGAAAATGCTTTTGATAATATTGGCGCAGTAATCCAAACAAAACAATCAAAAAATGCAAAATATACCGGTATTTCAATAAACGTGATGATGGAAAGTCCGGAGCATGTTATTGAAAAATACATAGAAGTGTCTTCTATTGAAGGAATTATATCATTATGATGGCTGAAAAATATATAAAAGAAAATGCAAATGATGTGGTCTATCATTTGGAATACAACGCTGAAAGACCACATTTAATAATTCCTGAATATGGTCGGCATTTGCAGAAATTGATTGATCAGGCTACCGTAATTGAAGATAAAGAAAAGCGAAACAAAGTGGCAAAATTTATCATTCAAGTTATGGGAAGTTTAAACCCGCACTTGCGTGATGTACCAGATTTTCAACACAAATTATGGGATCAGATATTTATTATGTCCGACTTTAAATTGGATGTCGATTCTCCTTATCCAATTCCAACTAGAGATGTAATTCATCTAAAACCTGAACGATTAGCCTATCCGCAAAAAAATCCTAAATATCGATTTTATGGTAATAACATCAAGTATATGATTGATGTGGCTAACAGTTGGGAAGAAGGCGAAATGAAAAATGCCTTGGTTAAAGTTATTGCCAATCATATGAAAAAATCCTATTTGAGTTGGAATAAAGACACCGTAACTGACGCTGTAATTTTTGAACATCTTTATGAATTGTCTGATGGTAAATTAAATTTGTTGCAAAGTACAGAAGAGTTGTTGACCACTACTGATTTGATGCGTACCAATAAAAAAATGTCAAACAAAAACATGCCTGCTTCTAACCCGAAGATTAAAATTAACAAAAACGGTAAGAAGCCGTTCATAAAGAAAAATAATAACAATAATCCAAAATAGTTGTCTGTTATCCGTTGTCTTTTATATTCATTAACCGACAACTGACAACCGACAACCTACAACAAAAAATATGGGAACTTTTAAAATTGAAGGAGGAATCCAATTAAAAGGTGATGTACAACCACAAGGTGCAAAAAATGAAGCATTACAAGTTTTATGTCCAGCATTATTAACTTCAGAAAAAGTTAGGGTTACAAATATTCCAGATATAATAGACGTTAATAAACTAATTGTTTTACTTGGAAATTTGGGTGTGAAAATTCAAAAAAACGGAGTTGGTGATTACACTTTTCAAGCCGATGAAGTAAACATTGATTATTTAAAAACCGAAGCTTTTAAAAAAGAAGGCGGAAGTTTAAGAGGTTCTATTATGATTGTTGGGCCGCTTTTAGCCCGATTTGGTTGTGGTTATATTCCGAAACCAGGTGGCGATAAAATTGGTCGTCGTCGTTTGGATACACACTTTGAAGGTTTTATAAATCTGGGTGCTAAATTCCGTTATGAAAGAGAAGACCATTTTTATGGTGTAGAAAATAAAGGAAGATTAAAAGGAGCTCATATGTTGCTTGATGAAGCTTCAGTAACAGGTACAGCAAACATCGTTATGGCTGCTGTTTTAGCAGAAGGAATTACAACAATTTACAATGCGGCTTGCGAACCTTATTTGCAACAATTGTGTAAAATGTTGAACTCCATGGGTGCCAAAATCACCGGAGTTGGTTCAAACTTATTGACGATTGAAGGTGTTGAAAAATTGGGTGGTTGTGAACACAGAATCCTTCCTGATATGATTGAAATTGGTTCTTGGATTGGTCTTGCAGCCATGACCAGAAGTGAAATCACAATCAAAAATGTGTCTTGGGAAAATCTTGGGGTTATTCCAAATGTATTCAGAAAATTGGGAATTACCTTAGAGAAAAAAGGAGACGATATTTATATTCCGGCTCACACCAAAGGTTACACAGTAAAAACTGATATAGATGGTTCTATTCTAACTATAGCCGATGCGCCTTGGCCAGGATTTACACCCGATTTATTGAGTATAATTTTAGTTGTGGCAACTCAAGCGAATGGTGATGTTTTAATTCACCAAAAAATGTTTGAAAGTCGCTTGTTCTTTGTGGACAAATTGATTGATATGGGTGCGAAAATTATGTTGTGCGATCCGCACAGAGCCGTTGTAATGGGACACAATTTTCAATCACAATTAAAAGCAACTGTCATGAGTTCTCCTGATATTCGTGCGGGAATTTCATTATTGATTGCGGCACTATCTGCTAAAGGAACTTCAACGATTCAAAATATTGAGCAGATTGACAGAGGTTACGAACGCATCGATGAAAGACTTCGTGCGCTTGGGGCCAATATCATCAGAGTATAATTCGCATGAGACTTTTGTCTTTTTGTCTAGTACTTTTATTGGTTTGCTTCGCCAGTTCGCTTTTGCTCGTGTCTTGTAAAACTAACTATCGGACAATTAATATTAATTCTATTTCTGAAAAAGAAAAACAAAAAGTATATAATTTTGGAAAACGAATTCTTGAAACTTGTAAAACAAGGCAATTTATTCAGCTTAGTGAGAGAGAAGCTACTAAAAACCTGGCTGAGCTTTCTCTTGAAGAAATGCAACATGCTTGTGATATAGTAGACAAGAGAAACGGAAAGTTTATCGATATGAGATTGATAGAAGTTATTGATGATACTTTTATAGGAAATTCAAAAATATATCGATACAAAGGCAATTTTGAAAAAAATGATTATTTAGTAGAAATTAGAATTTGGTTAGGAACTGATGGAAAATTTCAAGGAATCATTTGGGGGAAATGGAACGATGAATATATACCCTATAAAAAATAATTAAATCCCGATGTGAAAACATTGGGATTTTTAATTCTCATAATGGAAACCTATATCATAATTATTCTTTGTGTTGCTGCTTTCTTTGCGGGTTTTGTTGACGCTATAGTTGGCGGTGGAGGATTAATACAAACTCCGGTTGCTTTAATTTTATTGCCAAACCTTGCCGTTTCATCCATAATTGGCTCGTTAAAAATTCCGGCTTTTAGCGGAACCAGTTTTGCAGCAAATCAGTATTTGAAAAAAGTAGACATGAATTGGAAGTTGCTTTCCATCATGGCGGTTGTAGCTTTTGTTTCTGCTTTTTTAGGCTCTCATTTGCTGACTAAAATTCATAATGATTTTATGAAACCTTTACTGTTAGTGGTTTTGACTTTGATTGCTATTTATACTTTTGCCAAAAAAGATTTTGGAATACATCAAGCCAAAGAACACACAGTAAAAAAGCAACTTTTTTATGCAATTGGAATTAGCGTGATTACAGGTTTTTATGATGGATTTATTGGTCCGGGAACAGGTAGTTTTTTGGTGTTGTCTTTTGTAACTGTTTTGGGTTTTGATTTTCTTCACGCCTCAGCGAATGCCAAAATGGTCAACTTAGCAACCAACTTTGGTTCGATTTGTTTGTTTGTTCTAAAAGGGAAAATCATTTGGGCAATTGCTATTCCAATGGCGATTTGTAATGCATTTGGCGGTTGGGTAGGAGCAAAGCTTGCCATCAAAAAAGGAAATGGTTTTATTCGGATTTTCTTTTTGATTGTCGTAATCGGAACGTTGATTCGTTTTGGGTATGATGTATTTTTTAAGTAATTATTCCCATTCGGAATACACAACACTATCGTTTATCGTAACATGTGTAATATGTTTACTGCAAGTTCCAAAAGGGGCCAACGGTGTCCACGATTTAGGATAAAATAATGTAATTTTCTTTCCTTCAAAATCTTTTTTCGTTTTAGCAATTTCAAATCCGTTTTCAAAACCGCGATTGATGTAGTAGAGCGTTTTATTGTTTTCTAATTCAAAAACCACATCTTTAACACCGCCTTCAGATATTGATTTTACGGTTCCGTATACTTTAATGGAATTTTCTTTAGAAGTATCTATTGCAGTTGATAAAATAATAAGAAACCCAACAACTAAAACAGCAATAAAAATATAAATGGCTTTTTTCATGATTATCCCGTTTTAGTAATAAGATATAAACGGATGAAATAAGTTTTTATTATCTATTTCGTTTAAAAATTCAAACCAAACATAACGCCATCTCCTTGGTATCCGCCTTGATACGAGCGAACATAATCAATTCTAAAGATACGTACTTTTCCAAAGCCAAGATTGCTCAACCCAACTGAAAACTCTTGGTAAGGCTTTCTGTCAGGAACTGCAAGGTTTTTAAAGCCTAAAATCAGTTTGGATTGTAATTTGTTTAGTAACGGAATTTTATTCATAAAAAATCCTTTGTCATTATGTTCTATATGCGTTTCAAAGTAACTATCATTTGTACTGGCAGAATAATAGGGCAATAAGTTAAACGAATTGATATAGGATTCACCTATAACAACATGCGTTTGATTACCGTTAAAATGTTTATAATCTACAAATGAAATTCCTTCAGCGTTGAAAAATTTTCCTGCTCTAGAGTTAACTTGTATTTCACCTTTGTTTCCTAGTATTAGAGTATGCGTTATTCTAGCAGCTATCCTATCAAAATTATATTGGTTTTCACTGCCTGCAAATCCTTTTTCGTAGCTTAAAAAAAGTGATGGGTATTTGTTATTACCAATGGTATACTTTCCGTCTGGACGAGTGATAAATTGTTGTCCAAATTTGATTCTAGCGCCAACATTAAGTTTAACCAAGTTGTGTCTCTCTAATGCTGGTGTTGTAAAATCAAAAGGTAATAATGGATTATTTGAAGTATAGATATCATCATTTTTAATAAAAGAATAATCTGTTGTGTTAAAAAGTGATTTTCGTTCAGCGTATTCAAGACCTAAATTCATATTTAAACCGTTAAATAGTTCCCTTGAAAAATTAGCGGATATAAAATTCTTCTCATATAATTTCATGTAATTATCTTTGAAGAATAAAGTGCTTATCATATTAGCCAATCTTGAAATAGGTTCTTCACTATTAAATTGATTTACCGAATTTCCACCAAAAACAGAAAGATATGATTTTGATTTGTTACTCAATTTAGATGAAAAATAAGCAGTTGGTCTAGCTCTTTCATCTGAAAAACCATAAGCTAACGAAGAGCCAAATTGATAATAGGTATTTTTATCTTCATTTCGCTTAAAATAAGACAATCCAATTTTAGAATTCCAACCTTGTACCGTATTAAATGAAGTATTCATTAAAGGCGAATCATAACTAACAGACCATTTTTTATAGGAATTAGAATAGGTATAGCCATTCAAAATATCCATAAAGCCAAATTTATTTTTTTTCTTATCTATAGAGTCGAGATAAACTTTTGATTTTTTCTTTTCTTGAAGCGCGTCTTTTTTTAAATAATCAGTTGTTTCTTCTTCAGTCAAAGGAACAGGACGAATAACATTCCAAAAAGAATCTTCTTTTTTATTGGCATTTTCTTCAAACTTTATGACTTCGGCAGTAAACGTTCTTTTTTCAAACTTCTCAGGAAACTCAAAGTTGGTAAACACATACGTAAATCTTCCTGATATGTTGATGCCCAACATTCCGGCATCAAAATCTAATGTTTGTGTGTTTTTTGTCCAAACTCTTGTGGTACTGTTATAACTGAAATTTTGTTTTAGTGTTAAGGTGTTTAAAGCAGGATTTTGAATTTGCTTTCCAGTGAAAGTGACATCAACAGCATAAATAGCATAAGTGTCTTCAACAATATAGATGTAGCCATTCATTACTGGTTCTGACTCACGGCGTGGAATGATTTTTATTTTATTGATTTGCTGACGATTTTCGGTAAAAAAGGAACCTTCAAATTTATACTTGTAATAATTAAAAGCATTATCTGCAATAGGAGAAATTACATTGGTATCAAATTCTAAATAATTATCATAAAAATCAAAATTGGCTGAAGAAGCATTATTAAAGCTAAAACCGTTATCATTACCACTTACTTTGGATGCCACAATAACCTCTTTTAATTTATCTGGTTTTTGAAAAGTAACTTTGGAAACCGTCTCTGATAAGTATAGAATTCCACTTCGTGATGAATCGATAACTTCATCAAAAAAGTCCAATTTTTGTCCTAATATTTTCTTGGGTAAATTTTTAACCCTAAAAATCCCTCTTGAATAAAAATCGGCTTTATATTTTGAAGACTTTTCAGAATTTGTTTTTTTGTTTTTAATAGCGTTTCTGATAATTTCATTGGCTGGATTGTCTTTCGGATTTATCACCACTTCTTTTAGTGTTATGTTTTCTTCAAGCATAACTACGTCGACAACAACGGAACTGTTATTATTCAGAACAGATACCAATTGTTTATTGGTTTTATATCCCAAATATTGAAACAGAATGATATGTTCGCCAGGAATCTTAACATTTAATACAAATTTTCCTTGTTCGTTGGTTGTAGTTCCGTTATAGGTGTTTTCTTCAAAGATGTTAACAAATGGTATTGGTTTTCCGTTTACATCAGTAACTGTTCCCTTGATTTGGGAAAAAGAAGTTAAAGTAAAAAACAATATGATAAGTGAAAGTAATTTTTTATGCTCCATATTTAGGAATATAATATTAAAGAAAAGACTGTAAAGCTAATTCATAACTTTTTAATCCAAAACCAATTATTATTCCTTTAACATTTGGTGATATATAGGAATGGTGTCTAAAATCTTCTCTTGCAAATGTGTTGGAAATATGGACTTCTATTACAGGAGTTGAAATAGCTTTTACCGTATCTCCAATTCCAACTGAAGTATGCGTATAAGCTGCAGCATTAAGAATGATACCATCATATACAAATCCAACTTCCTGAATTTTATCAATCAGCTCGCCTTCTATATTACTTTGAAAATAAGAAAGTGTAATGTTTGGGTATTTCTTTTTCAACTGTTCATAAAAAGTGTCGAAAGTCATGTGTCCATAAACTTCCGGTTCGCGTTTACCTAATAAGTTTAAGTTTGGACCGTTAATTATGATTATTTTCATAGCTGAATGTTTGGGTAAAAATAACAAATATAGCTTTATAAACGGCATATTCTGCATTAATTACACACTCTTTTTAAGAGTAAAAACCCCAATAAAATTATCAAAAACAACTTTTTTTTATATAAAAAAAAGAAGTCTTTTCTTTCAATTAGGTGTTTTGTAAAAAAAAAATTAATATGCTAAAAAATTAAAAAAGTACAGGTGTTTGATTTATTATTATGTTTTTCAGTAAGTTAACTTACAAAAATGTTAATAACATTGTTAAGAACTACAAATTAACATTTGGTAGAAAAGAAAAGATTACTATAAATTTGTCTCATATTAATTTAAAAATTAAACAAACATGAAAAAAATTATTTTAACAGTTGCTGCAGTATTCGCTTTATCGTTTGCTAATGCACAAGACAAAAAAGAAGCTTCATTCGGATTTTCAGAAGGAGATTTTTATTTAGGAGGTAGAGTTGGTTATAACAATTCTGACGACAATGGTGTTAAAAACACAACTACCAACTTGTCACCTGAAGCTGGTTATTTCTTAACTGATAAATTTGCTTTAACTTTAGGATTAGGTATCATCAACTCGGATAATGCTGGTGCAAAAAATCAAGAGTTTAATGTAAATTTAGGAGGTAGATATTACTTTTTGAATTTAGGTGAGCGTTTCAAAACATTTACAAACTTTGGTTTGATGATTGGTAATGATGACAATGGTGGAAATGGTGCTGACAAAACTAGCTCATTTGGAATTAAAGGTGGTTTAGGAATGAACTACTTCATTACACCAAGTTTTGCTATTGATTTTGGTTTAGCTAATGTATTGTCTTACACTAGTTCTAAAACAGGTAATGTTAAGTCTACTGAAACTGCTTTAGACATCAACGAGTACAACAATTTCTTTGGTACTGCAACTTTTGGTTTGATTTACAAGTTCTAATTTGTAATTCAATGAATAATCTAAACCGCGCCTATGGCGCGGTTTTTTTATAGCCCTGTTTTTCGTTAATTTGTCTTATGAACTGGAACAGTTATATCAAGAGTTTTCAATCCTATCTCAAAATTGAACGAGGTTTGTCAAAAAACACTGTGGCAAATTATACATTCGATTTGGAGCGATTGTGTTTTTTTTTACATGAGAATGCTATATCAGTTGCTCCTGAAAAAATAAGTGAAGAAACCATACAGCAGTTTATACATGCTGTTTCCAAAGAAGTCAATGCGCGTTCACAAGCCAGAATTATTTCTGGACTTAAAAGTTTTTTCACTTATCTCATTTTTGAAGATTACCGAGCCGATAATCCAATGGAGTTGATTGAAGCACCAAGACTAGGCAGAAAACTTCCAGATACATTATCATTAGAAGACATTGACAATTTGATTGCTGCTATCGATTTGTCTAAACCAGAAGGTGAACGAAACAGAGCAATGTTAGAGACTTTATACGGTTGTGGGCTTAGGGTTTCTGAAATTATTACTTTGAAAATTTCGGATTTATTTTTTGATGAAGGTTTTATTAAAATTACTGGTAAAGGGAATAAACAACGATTTGTTCCCATTGCAAAATCGACCCAAAAGTATATTGAGCTTTACAAAAAAAGTATAAGAAATCATTTGACAATTGTCAAAGGTGCTGAAGACACTTTGTTTTTAAACCGAAGAGGAAAACAACTTACTCGTGCTATGGTTTTTACAATTGTAAAAGATTTAGCAATAAAAATTAATTTGACAAAAAATATTAGTCCACATACTTTAAGACATTCATTTGCAACACACTTACTTGAAAACGGAGCCGATTTGCGTTCTATTCAAATGATGCTTGGACACGAATCAATTACTACCACCGAGATTTATGTCCATTTAGACCGTAAACATTTAACACAAATCATCAATAAATTTCACCCAAGAAAAGCATAGTTTGGGTATTATTTTTCTATTTTTGTTTTTGTCAAAGAAATAAAACAAAAACCCCTAATGCTGTTTTAAATGAAATACAAAGACGTTTTTGTTGTAGATGATGATAAAATATTTCACTTTATCATCAAAAAACTTTTGCTAAGTAATAATATTAATGTTGAGCCACGATTTTTCGAAAATGGGCTTCTAGCCATTGAAGGAATAAAAAATAATCTAGAAAAAGAAGAAGCTGCTCCCGATTTAATTTTGTTGGATATTAATATGCCTGTTCTTGATGGATGGCAGTTTTTAGAAGAATTTAAAATGCTTAAAAACCGTATTCAAAAAGAAATTACTATATACATCATTAGTTCTTCTGATAATATCGTTGATAAGAATAGGGCCAATGATTTTAAAGATGAAATCACTGATTATTATTTAAAGCCAATTACAATAGAGGGTTTAAAATCAATATTTTCTACATAAAAAATGCGACCATTTGGTCGCATTTTTATTTTATTAATGTTATTTTATTTTGCAATATTTACAGCTCGAGTTTCTCTAATAACCGTAATTTTCACTTGTCCAGGATAGGTCATTTCGGTTTGAATTTTTTGAGAAATCTCAAAAGAAAGACTGGCAGCATTTTCATCACTTACTTTTTCACTCTCTACAATTACACGAAGTTCACGTCCAGCTTGAATAGCATAAGCATTTTTAACACCGTTAAATCCAAAGGCAATGTTTTCTAAATCTTTCAATCTTTGAATGTATGAATCCAAGACTTGTCTTCTTGCACCTGGTCTAGCACCCGAAATGGCGTCACAAACCTGAATAATCGGAGAGATTAAATATTTCATTTCAATCTCATCGTGGTGCGCTCCGATAGCGTTGCACACTTCTTCTTTTTCTCCAAATTTTTCTGCCCATTGCATTCCTAATAATGCGTGTGGTAAATCACTTTCTGCATCAGGCACTTTTCCGATATCATGAAGTAAACCGGCACGTTTTGCCAACTTTACATTCAAGCCCAATTCAGCAGCCATTATTCCACAAAGTTTAGAAACTTCTCGCGAGTGTTGTAATAAGTTTTGTCCGTAAGACGAACGGTATTTCATTCTTCCAACAACTTTAATTAACTCGGGATGTAATCCGTGAATTCCTAAATCAATTACCGTACGTTTACCAACTTCTATGATTTCATCATCAATTTGTTTGGTTGTCTTTGCTACAACTTCTTCAATTCGAGCCGGGTGAATTCTACCGTCAGTAACTAATTTGTGTAATGATAAACGGGCAATTTCTCTTCTTACCGGGTCAAAACAAGAAAGTATAATTGCTTCAGGTGTATCATCAACAATGATTTCAACTCCTGTAGCCGCTTCAAGTGCACGGATATTTCTTCCTTCTCTACCAATGATTCTTCCTTTAACATCATCCGATTCAATATTGAAAACAGAAACACAATTCTCTACGGCTTCTTCTGTTCCAACACGTTGAATGGTGTTTATGATGACTTTTTTAGCTTCTTGTTGTGCTGTTAATTTTGCTTCTTCAATAGTGTCTTGAATGTGCGACATGGCTTTGGTTTTGGCTTCCGCTTTTAAGCTTTCCACCAATTGTTCTTTAGCTTCTTCAGCAGAAAGACCTGAGATAACTTCTAGTTGTTGCACTTGACTTTTATGAAGTCTTTCAAGTTCTTGTTGCTTCTTGTCTAATATCTCAATTTTTGAAGTATATTCAGTTGTTTTCGCTTCGTAATCGTCGTTTACTTTTTTCGCTTTTGCTAATTCACTTGAAACTTGTGATTCCTTATCTCGCGTTCTTTTTTCTATTTCAGCAATACGTTTGTCTTTGTTTAAAATCTCTTGCTCATGCTCTGATTTTAATTCTAAAAACTTTTCTTTTGCCTGTAATAATTTGTCTTTTTTGATATTTTCTCCTTCAAGATTGGCATCTTTTAAAATTGACGCTGCTTCTTTTTTAGCATTTTTAACCATATTGGAGATATTACTTTTCTCGAGGAATTTTGCAATTCCAAAACCTCCGGCAATTCCCGCTGCAATAGCAATTATAATTAGTATAGTTTCCATTTTTTTGTTTGTGTTAATATATAAAAAAGCCTACATTAGGTGAATGCATAAACTCGAAAAGACAAGTTTTGAGCTAACTCGTTGGTCAAGGATCCACGATAAAGTGGCATGCTTTAATAACGACGATTTGCTCATTCTAATTTGTTAGTGTTGAGTTTACCAATTAAAATCTAATGTAGGCGGTATTGTAATCCTATGTTAAGAACGTTATTTTTTTTCGAGATAATCGAATAATAAATCATTTATTTTTTTCAATCTTTCAAGATCTTTACTGTCAATGGAACTTTCAACTTGCTTTTGTTCTATCTGTGATGCAAACTGTAGGGCACACATAGCCAATACATCTTGTTTATCGCGAACAGCGTAGTTTTCCTCGAATTGCTTAATCATAGCATCAATTTTTCTGGAGGCACTTCGCATACCTTCCTCTTGAGACATATTTACCGTTAACGGATAAATTCTGTCTGCAATTGCTAATTTTATTTTAAGCTTTTCATCCATGTTTTTAGTCTGACAACTGCGCTATACAGTAATCTATCTCTCGGATTAATGAATTTATTTTAAGCTTTGTATCTCGTTTATTTTCTTCACCGCCTAATAATGAATTAGCCATTTTGAGTGATTCGCATTCCGATTTCAAAATGGCAATTTCATCTGATTGCTTTTTAATCACAGCAACAGCTTTATCTAATTCCTCTTTGATTGAAACAGAACCTTGCTCTAAACTATTTATTTTTGTAAAAAGTTTTGCAATTTTATTTTCAACAGAATCAATTATTTCTGCAATTTCACTCATGAAATACTTTATTCATTACTTACTTCACAAAGTTAGGATTCTATTTTGTTTGCGCAATAGTTTTGCCAATTATTTATTGCTATTTTGAGATGAAATTATAATAAATTGTTTTTTAAGTAGTTATAAAATATTTAAATTTTGTAAATTTTTACTCACTTTTTATTACTTTAGCAAAAAAAACAACCTTATATGAGAAATTTTTGTTTTGTTTTTTTATTTTCTATTTCAACATTTGGACAAACTCAATATCCAAAAGATTATTTTCGCTCTCCACTTGATATTCCTATACAGCTTTCAGGTAATTTTGGTGAACTTCGTCCCAATCATATTCATTCAGGCTTTGATTGTAAAACCCAGCAAAAAGTAGGCTTAAATGTTTATGCTACCGCAGATGGCTATGTTTCTAGAATAAAAATTTCAGAAATTGGTTATGGAAAAGCTATTTATATAGCTCATCCAAATGGTTACACAACTGTTTATGGACATTTGCAATCGGGTTACGGAGATATCGAAAAAGCCATCAAAAAAGAACAATACAAAGCCAAATCCTATGAGATTGATGTTTCATTAAATCCAAATGACTTAGTTGTTAAAAAAGGTGATATTATTGCCATTTCAGGAAATACGGGTGGTTCTGATGGGCCACATTTGCATTTTGAGATACGGGATACACAATCTGAGAAAATTATTAATCCAATGTATTTTGGATTTGACACAGTTATAACCGATTCAAAACGCCCTGCTATAAGTAGTTTGTGGGTTTATCCTTTAGATGACAATAGCATTGTAAATCAATCAAAAAGACCAATTTCGGTAAATTTATCATTGCAGGAAGATGGAAGTTATATAGCAGAAAAGATTTCGGCAACTGGAACAATTGGTTTTGGAATTACAACGTTTGATTATGACGATGTTTCCTGGAACTCAAACGGAATTTTCAGAGTGCAGACTTTTCTCAATGGAAAATCAGATTTTCGATTTCAATTTGATACGTTCGCTTTTGATGAAACAAGAATGATTAATAATTTGATTGATTATGAACGTTATAAAAAGCTCGGACAGCGAGTTCAAAAATTATTTATGAAAAATCCGTTTCCTTTAAGCATTATTAAACCGGGTTCAAATAACGGAATCATTTCTGTTTCAAGTAATATAACACAGTCGTATCGGATAGAAGTGGCTGATTTTAGTGAAAACATTTCTAAAATTTTTATCCCAATTCAATATTCTACATTGCCAACCAAAGTAACTCCTGTTCCGTTAACCTCTAAATATTTTGTAAAAGCTACTAAAGAAAATATTTTTTCTTTGGATAATGTTACAGTAAGTTTCCCTCCAAATACATTCTTTGATGATTTTTATATGAATTTTGATGTAAAAAAAGAAAAGGTAAAACTTCACGAGGATATTGTTCCGGCATTTTCCAATTTTTCAATTACTTTTGAAGATAGTATTACACCTCAAAAAGATAGAGAAAAAATGTTTATAGGTTTGGTTGACGGAAAAAAAATCAACTATTACAATACTAAACGCTACAAAAATTCGTTTACTATCTACACTAAATATTTAGGCGATTACAAACTCATAAAAGATGGTGTGCCTCCAAAAATAAAATCCGATAAACATATTGGAGGAAAATGGATTAGCAACATTAATGAATTAAAGTTCACGATATCTGATGCACTTTCTGGAATTAAAAGCTATGAAGGTTATTTGAATGGGAAATGGATTTTGTTGGAATATGAATCCAAAACCAAAAAACTCATTCATCGTTTTTCGGATGGGATTGTTACTGAAGGGAAAAACGATTTAAAAGTTGTCATTACTGATAATGTTGGAAATTCTACTATCTTTGAAACACAATTTTTTAGAAGTCAAAAACCTTAACGCTATAACTTGAAAACAAATAGATTCCTTTTTACGCTCCTGTTTTTTACTATAAGTATCATCGCTTTTGCTCAAAATCAAACCGCTAAACTTGCCGGAATTGTACTTGATGAAAACAGTAAACCCGTTGAAGGTGTTAACGTTAGTTACCAAACCAAAACTGCAACAACCAATGAAAGCGGATTTTATGAGTTAACAGTTCCTGCCAATCAAAAAATAGTTATCGTATTCACACATACCGCGCTGAAAAACATTACCGCTTCATTACAACTAAAGCCTGGTGAAAACTATGAGTTTCATGTTATAATGACTGATAAAGCAGAGCAATTGAATGATGTTGTTATTACTAGCAGCAGAAGGCGAGTACAGGGAATTACCTCTATTGAACCAGAAACTATTCGAAGAAATCCAAGTGCCAATGCCGGAATTGAAAGCGTTTTAAAAACTTTTGCTGGTGTAAATTCTAACAGTGAATTGAGTACTCAATATGCTGTTCGTGGTGGAAATTATGACGAAAATTTAGTTTATGTAAACGAAATAGAAGTTTATCGACCATTCTTAATTCGCTCTGGACAACAAGAAGGTTTGAGTTTTACTAATACTGATATGGTTCAAAATGTTGATTTTTCAGCAGGAGGATTTCAAGCAAAGTTTGGAGATAAATTATCATCTGTTTTAGATATTACCTATAGAAAACCAACTAAGTATGGAATTGCCGCTGAAGCCAGTTTCCTTGGTGGAAGTATAACAGGTGAAGGCATTTCTAAAAATAAAAAATGGTCAGCCATTACAGGAATCCGTTATCGCGATAATTCTCTTTTGGTTAACAGTCAGGAAACACAAACTAATTTTAGACCAACATTTGCTGATGTACAAACCAACGTAAATTTTAATCCAAATGAAAAATGGCAGTTTAGTTTCTTGGGTAATGCTTCTCAAAATATCTACAATTATCAACCATTAACCCGTCAGACTAATTTTGGAACTATTGACGAACCAATTGCTTTACAGGTTTTTTATGAAGGTCAGGAAAATGATAAATACCAAACACTTTTTGGAGCATTAAAAACCAACTTTGTTGCCAATGAAAATAATACTTTCAGACTTATAGGTTCTGTTTATCATACACAAGAACAAGAATATTTTGATATTTTCGCTGCCTACTTTTTAGGTGAAGTAGATACCAATATTGGGTCAGAAACTTTGGGACAGGTGACATTCAATCGTGGCATTGGAACGCAATTAAATCATGCCCGAAATGATTTAGATGCTTTAATCGTCAACGCCGAAATTAAAGGAACACACCAAATCAACAACAAAAAGCACCAAATAGATTGGGGTTTTAAATATACACGGGAAAATATTCGAGATAGAATTGTAGAATGGGAAGTTATTGACTCTGCTGGTTTCCATATTAACCCGCCAATAATAGACATTCCAAATGATCAACCTTACAATCCTTATGTTGGTCCGCTAGTTCCATATCAGAATGTTAGAGCCACAAATTTTGTCGATATTGATAGGTTTTCCGGATTTGCACAATGGAATACCAAAACCAAAATTGGAGAAAATCAATTCTGGGTTACTGCTGGTGCCCGTTTTCATAGTTGGTTAGTTTCGGGAGATGGAATTACTGGAGCAAAACAACAAACTGTTTTTAGTCCAAGAGCGCAATTGGCTTTAAAACCCGATTGGGAAAAAGATATGTTATTCCGATTGTCGATTGGTTATTATCATCAACCACCATTTTATCGTGAGTTGAGAGATTCATTGGGAACGGTTAGACCAAATGTTAAAGCGCAACAATCAATTCATTTCGTGTTGAGTAATGATTTTAATTTCAAAATGAATAATCGCCCGTTTAAATTGGTAACCGAGGCTTATTATAAATCAATGACGGATGTCAATACATATACATTAGAAAATGTCAGAATTCGTTATCGAGCCAATAATGATGCCGTTGCCTATGCCTATGGTTTGGATATGAGATTGAACGGTGAATTCGTTCCCGGAACAGAATCTTGGTTGAGTTTTGGTTATATGAAAACCGAAGAAAATATTAGCGATAGAGGTTTTATTGCACGTCCAACAGATCAACGATTGAAATTTGGAATTCTATTCCAGGATTATATGCCTAATATTCCGAATATGAAATTGTATATGAATTTGGTTTATAATACTGGTTTGCCTGGTGGCTCTCCTTCATATGCCGATTCCTATCAATACCAAAGTCGTTTGCGTGATTATCGACGTGCTGATGTTGGGTTTTCGTATGTCTTAACAGAAAGAAACAACGAAAGACCTGAAGGACATTGGTTGAAAAAATGGAAAGATTTATCGGTTGGATTTGAAATTTACAATTTGTTCAATAACCAAAATGCAATAACCAACACTTGGGTTCGCGATGTATATACCAAAAATCAATACGGAATTCCAAACTATATGACAACGCGCGTTTTCAATGTCAAACTGACAGCGAGATTGTAGAAATAATTCACTAATTTTGAGAATCAAATTTATGAAAATGAAAAATCACTTTCTCTATATCGCTTTGGTTTTTGTTGGACTTTTTGTAAGCTGTAAAAAAGAAGAAGTCGAAAAACCCAAAGTTACTTACGAAACAACTTCAAAAGTAAAACCTCAAGTCGCGGTTGATTCCAATCAAATTGAAGTAGCCGATTTGCCTATCAATATGGAAGGAACCAATTTTTTGATTCACCCAATTGGTGTGATGTCTAGCAAAGGAAAAGGGATAAAATCTTCTTACGATTCAGAGGAGAGCTTTACCGTTTCTAATTACGGCGAATACCAAATCACAGGCTATTTGAAGAATTTGAAGTTTCAGGAAATAGGGAAGGACACGATTTATGCATTGACAGATAAGCAAATTTTAATTGAAACCGCTACTTATTTAAAAACTGTAGCTGATAAAAGTAAACAACAACTTTTAGTCTATTCTTTGACTGATATGGATACAAACAAAGACGGAAAGTTAGATAGTAATGATATTAAATCGTTGTACATAAGCACAATATCTGGACAAAAATTCACTAAACTCTCTGTTGATTTTCAAGAATTAATCGATTGGAAAGTAATCGAATCAAAAAACCTTCTTTATTTTAGATCCATTGAAGACACCAACAAAAACGGAGAATTTGATGCAGAAGACAGTCTTCAGTATCACTTCATCAATTTATTGGATAAGGATTGGAAAGTAAATCGTTATAAGCCGATTTAATTAATCAAACGATTGCATGGAAACTAATTTAGAATAGGTTCCGTTTTTGGCTAAAAGTTCTTCGTGATTACCTTGCTCTACAATTTTTCCTTTATTCATTACTACAATGAAATCTGCTTTTTGAATGGTCGAAAGTCGGTGTGCAATAACTATCGATGTTCTGTTTTGCATCATGTTTTCCAAAGCAATTTGCACTAATCTTTCGCTTTCTGTGTCCAAAGCTGAAGTCGCTTCATCCAAAATCATTATTGGTGGATTTTTCAAAACAGCACGAGCAATCGACAAACGTTGTTTTTGTCCACCCGAAAGTTTGTTTCCGCTGTCGCCAATGTTAGTGTAGATTCCTTCTGGTAAGTCTTTTACGAATTCATAAGCGTTGGCAATTTTCAAAGCAGCAATGACTTCATCGTCTGTGGCATCTAATTTTCCTAATGAAATATTCGATTTTATGGTATCGTTAAACAAAATAGAATCTTGTGTCACCAATCCCATTAACCCACGTAAAGATTGCAAATCGATGTCTTTGATATCAATATTGTCAATTGTGATTCTACCTTCATTAACATCATAAAAACGCGTCAATAAATTAGCAATCGTACTTTTCCCACTTCCGGATTGTCCAACCAAAGCAACAGTTTTCCCTTTTGGAACTTGAAGTGAAAAATCTTTTAAAACATTTTCTTCGTGATATCTGAAGTTAATGTTATCTATAGAAATTCCGGTTTCAAAAGTGTTTTTATCAACAGCATTTGGTTTGGATGTAATGGTGTTTTCTTCTTCCATCAAAGTGAAAACTCTTTCGGCAGCAGCCAAACCAGTTTTTACTTGATACGATGCTTTCGAAATATTTTTGGCTGGAGTTAAAATGGTGTAAGCCAAAGCAATATAGCCAATAAAAGCAGTGCTCGCCAACGATTTGTCAACTAAAACCATATAGCCTCCATAATATAAAAGTACTGCAATGGTTAATATTCCCAAAAATTCACTCATTGGTGAAGCCAGGTTACTTTTGTTCCCAATACTATTAGATAATTGCTGTAATTTTTTAATTGAAGTGTTGAATTTAGAAATAAAAAGATTTTCAGCGTTGTAGCTTTTTACCACTTTCATTCCGCCCAAAGTTTCATCTAAAATAGAAATAAAATAACCCGTTTCTTGCTGGGCTCGTGTTGATTTCGTTTTTAAATTTTTACCAATTCTTGAAATAATTAAACCTGAAATTGGAATAAAAATAAATACAAAAAGCGTCAATTTTGTACTAATAGCCAACATCGCCACAATTGAAAAAATGATAGTCAAAGGTTCACGTACTACCAATTCTAAAACCTGAAAAAAAGAGTTTTGAACTTCATTTATATCGCCAAGCATTCTAGACATAACGTCTCCTTTTCGTGCATCAGAATAATAGGAAACAGGAAGATGAATAATTTTTTGATATAACTTTTCTCGTAAGTCTTTTAAAACACCAGTTCTCAATCGGGTTACATGAAATGAAGCCAAATAATTGAAAATGTTTTTCAGTAAAAAAATCACAATTACAATGGATACAACCAGTAAAAGTGCATATTCTTCGCCTCTTTCCGTTGATAATTTTGTAATATAATAATTCAATAAATCTTCTCCATATTTACCCAAATAGCCAACACCTTTATACGTTGGGTGAACAGTTACTTGTTCCGTTTCTTTGAAAAGTACTTTCAAAGTTGGAATTATAGAAACCATTCCCAGCGTTGAAAATAAAGCGTAAAATATATTGAAGACAATGTTTAAAATTACATTCTTCTTATATTTTAGGGCAAAAGGAAGTATTTTTTTGAGATTATTATCCATTAGTTCAGTTTCATTTCTGAAATTATATTTGCAATTTTAGTATCCAAAAATGCTTCAGCTGCCGAAATTTCACCCACATTTTCAATTGCAGTATTTACACTAAAATAGAATTTGATTTTTGGTTCCGTTCCACTTGGACGTGCGCAAATTTTAGAGCCATCTTCTAAATAATAAATCAAAACATCCGATTTTGGAATGAATAAGGTTTCCGTTTCATTGGTTAAAAGATTTCTCGCTGTTGAGTTTTGGTAATCTTCAACCATAAGTACACGTTGTCCGTTTATTTCTGAAACAGGATTTTCACGCATATCAACCATCATTTGCTTGATTTCGTTTGCGCCTTCCATTCCTTTTTTGGTAATCGAAATTAACTGTTCTTTATAGAAACCAAAGTCGACATACATTTGTTCTAATTCTTTGTAAACAGAACTTCCTTTTTCTTTGGCTTGAGCTGCAATTTCACACATTAGCAAAATAGCACCAACAGCATCTTTATCGCGAACCGCATCTCCAACCATAAAACCAAAGCTTTCTTCGCCACCGCCAATAAATTTTAGTTCAGGAAAATCTCTGATAAACTTTGCAATCCATTTGAAACCAGTTAAACCAACTTTACATTCAACTTCATAAGCCGAAGCCAATTCGAGCATCATTGGTGTTGAAACAATAGTTGAACCGATGAATTGTTTTCCATCAATTTTTCCAGCTTTTTTCCATTGTTCCAAAAGATAATGTGTCATGATAACCATCGTTTGGTTTCCGTTTAACAACTGCATTTCGCCTTTGTTATTTCGAACGGCAACACCAAGACGGTCGCTATCCGGATCAGTTCCAAAAACGATATCCGCATTTATTTTATCTGCCAAAGATAAAGCCATCGTCAATGCTTCCGGTTCTTCTGGATTTGGGGAAATAACTGTTGGAAAATTGCCGTTTGGTTCTGCTTGTTCCGGAACAATATTTACATCGGTATAACCGGCTTTTTCTAATACTTTCGGAACCATTTTAATAGAAGTTCCATGTAAAGAAGTATAAGCAATTTTTAAAGTTTTTCTGGCTTCCGCCGAAGTATTGAAACTTGCATTCTCAACTGTAGATTTTGCGAAAGCTTCATCTACGGCAACGTCAATATATTCAATAAGATTTTCCTTAGCGTCAAATTTAATTTCGCTGTATTTTAAAGTTTCAATTACCTTAACAATTTCGGCATCATTTGGTGGTACAATTTGTCCGCCATCTTGCCAATATACTTTGTATCCGTTGTATTCTGGTGGATTGTGAGAAGCTGTTAATACAATTCCGGCATGACAATTTAAATATTTTACCGCAAAAGATAATTCCGGTGTTGGACGCATTTCAGAAAATAAGTAGACTTGAATTCCGTTTGCCGAAAAAACATCAGCAACGACTTTGGCCAAAGTATCGCTATTATGTCGACAATCATAAGCAATTGCGACTTTTAGTTGTTCGCCAGGAAATGATTTTTTTAAATAATCGGATAAGCCTTGTGTGTTTTTTCCAAGTGTATATTTGTTTATGCGATTGGTTCCAACACCCATTATTCCTCGCATTCCACCAGTTCCAAACTCCAAATTTTTATAGAAGCTTTCTTCTAAATTTTTTGGAGAAGAAGTCATCATTTCAGTGATTTCGTCTTGTGTTTTTTGGTCAAATGTCGGCGTTAGCCATTCGTTTACTTTGTCTAATATGTTTTTTTCGATATGCATGATCTTATTTTTTGTAACCTATTTTAGTTCTATCCGTTTTAGGAATTTTATCCTTGTCAACTAAGTAATTAAGAGCTTTGTAAATATCGGGAAATTGACTTTCAATTTCTTCAATTCTAGTTTTAAGTTCAGTATAAGTTAAAGAAAATTGCCTAATGGTAACAAAAGCTCTAATAATTGAAATATTAATCTCGATTGCTTTTTCACTATTCAAAACACTAGATAGCATTGCGATTCCTTGTTCTGTGAAGGCAAAAGGCATATATCTAATTCCTCCACGGTTTGAGGTCACAATTTGTGACCTCAAACTATTGAACTCAATTTCGGTAAGCTCAAACATGAAATCTTTTGGAAAACGATTTATATTTCTTCTGACAGATTGTTTAAAAACCTTTGTTTCAACATTATAAAGCAAAGCCAAATCAAAATCGAGCATGACTTTATGGCCGCGTATTTCGAATATTTTATTTTGAATAACTTCTAATTCCATTCTTTTAAAATATTTGAGGTCGCAATTTGCGTCCTTAAGTTTGGCTATAAATTCACTTCTTTAGAAATTTTATAACGCTCTTCATTGGTCTTTGTTCTCAAAATTATTTCACCCAAAAATCCGGCTAAGAATAATTGAGAACCAATAATCATTGCCGTTAAAGCAATGTAGAAAAGGGGATTTGCAGCCACTAAAATAGTTGGTTCATGGAAAACAAATAGTTTCATCAGTTTGATTCCAATAATCAAAAAAGTTGCTAAAAAACCAATGATGAACATAATAACGCCAAGTGCACCAAAAAGATGCATTGGGCGTTTGCCATATTTGGATAAAAACCAAATAGTAATCAAATCTAAAAAACCATTTATAAAACGGCTCATGCCAAATTTTGATTCGCCATATTTTCGTGCTTGATGGATTACTACTTTTTCTCCTATTTTTCCGAATCCTGCGTTTTTGGCTAAAACCGGAATGTAGCGGTGCATTTCACCAGAAACTTCTATGTTTTTGACAACGATATTTTTGTAGGCTTTTAATCCGCAGTTGAAATCATTAAGTTGAACGCCAGATGTTTTTCGGGCAGCCCAATTGAATAATTTTGAAGGTAAATTTTTCCCCACAACCGAATCGTAGCGTTTCTTTTTCCAACCCGAAACCAAATCAAAATTTTGGTTTTTAATCATATTGTATAAATCCGGAATTTCTTCCGGACTATCTTGTAAATCGGCATCCATTGTAATTATAACATCTCCTTTGGCTTTTGCAAAACCGGCATGTAAGGCTTGTGATTTGCCAAAATTAGTATGGAAATGAATTCCTTTTACGTTTGGATTTTCTTTTGAAAGTTGTTCGATAATTTGCCACGACTCATCCGTACTACCATCATCTATAAAAATAACTTCATAGGAATAATTATGGGTTGTCATTACTTTGACAATCCATTGGTGCAATTCGGGTAAAGATTCTTGTTCGTTAAGAAGTGGAATTATTATAGATAAATTCATTTATAATCCTTGAGATGAAGGTGATTTAGATTTGAAAATAGCAGCTAAAATTAATCCGAAAATTACACTGAATAAAATACTGAAAACAGAGCCTTTCAATAATTGTCCAATAGAATAGTTGTCAACGGCTTGCATATCTTTTATAGCTTGGTTAACAGCTTCCTTAGGAGTGTCAAATTTTTCCATAATTTCAACGGCAAACTTAATAGTTAATTCTTTAATTGTGTCTTTTACACCTGGATCAATATAGTTAAATAATAAAATGTTGAATGCAACAGATATTAATATCCCTATCACCGCAGATATAAAATAAGTTGTAAAGGCTTCTTTAAAAGGGAAAATATTGTTTAATTCTCTTTTGGTTTTAACCATTAGATAAACTCCAATAGAAATATATATAAGAATGTTTACAATGCCAACCCACCATTTTGTAAATAATGTTAAGTCTGTAACATAAATGGCTGTAGTGAAAAGTACTGAAAATACTCCCAAAATAATTCCGAAGGAGATGCCGTTTTTCTTAATAATTTCATTCATAATTTTTAGATTTTGATTAGTTAACAAATATAGTAATTCCGTAATTACTTTTCGGTAAGTACAAAACAATTAAAAAAAGTTACATATCGCTTTGATTTTTGTAAAATAGTTGTATTTTTGCACACTCTAATTAAAAAAGGAACAATAAAAGCTGTAGCTAGTTTATACCTTTCAAAAATGAAAGCTTCAAAACAAACTACTTCATAACAATAAAAAGATTTACAAAATGAAACAAGGAATTCACCCAGAAAATTACAGATTAGTTGCTTTTAAAGACATGTCAAATGAGGATGTTTTTATCACTAAATCAACAGTAGAAACAAAAGAAACAATCATGCACGAAGGTGTTGAATATCCAGTTTTCAAAATGGAGATTTCTAGAACTTCTCATCCTTTTTACACAGGTAAATCTAAACTTATCGATACTGCAGGACGTATTGATAAATTCAAAACTAAATACGCTAAGCACTCAAAATAAGTCCCGAACCTTCGGGATTAGTGTTTCAATTATATCAAAACCATTCACGAAAGCGAGTGGTTTTTTTATTTGTTTAATCTTTGTACTTTTGAAGAGAGTTATAAACTCATAAACTTATAAACCTTCACAATGAACTACATACTTTTTGACGGAACAGTTCGTAACGCACTTTTACCCTTTACATTCACAAGACCAGTTGCCGATATTCGCATCGGAATTTTGACCATTCGTGAAAAATGGGAGAAATATTTAGGATACACCACGACAACCTTGACTGAAGAATATCTTTCCGAAAAGTTTCCAATGGTAGAAATGGAAGAGAATGTCATGATTAATGCGTCTTTTTTGCCAAATGACATTCTTTCTGAAATGGTTAAAAGTTTAGAAAAAAATCAAGCTATTTTTCAAGGTGATGAAGTCATTGCTTTTTATACCAATGATACACAGGAAGAAGTTGATTTTGACAGTTATGAAATAATGGAATTTAGTGAAGAATGTCTAACAGTGCAAAACACTTGGGATATTTTTGCTAAAAATGATGCAGCTTTACGCGAAGATTTTGAGTTGATTACCGAAGGTAGACATTCACAACCAATCCCAAAAAGTGTAAACGTACTTTCGCCTGAAAATATATTTATAGAAGAAGGAGCAAAACTGGAATTTGTGACTTTAAATGCTTCAACGGGTCCAATATACATCGGTAAAAATGCTGAAATCATGGAAGGTTCTGTTATTCGCGGACCATTTGCATTGTGCGAATCGGGAAGAGTGAAATTGGCTTCTAAAGTTTATGGCGCAACAACTGTCGGACCACATTCTGTAATAGGAGGTGAAGTAAGCAATTCTGTTTTGATGGGCTATTCTAATAAAGGACACGATGGGTTTTTAGGAAACTCTGTCCTTGGTGAATGGTGTAATATTGGTGCAGACAGCAACAATTCAAATTTGAAAAATAATTATGAAGAAGTGCGTTTGTGGAGTTATGAAACCGAAGGTTTTGCCCGAACAGGTCTGCAATTCTGCGGATTGATGATGGGAGATCATAGCAAATGTGGTATTAATACGATGTTTAACACCGGAACAGTAGTTGGCGTTTCAACTAATATTTTCGGTTCAGGTTTTCCACGCAATTTTGTGCCGAGTTTTTCTTGGGGCGGTGCTTCTGGATTCACAACATATTTAACTTCAAAAGCATTTCAAACTGCCAAAATAGTAATGGCTCGTCGCCAGGTAGAATTTTCTGAAGAAGATGCCAAAATTTTGGAACACGTTTTTGAGATTACTAAAAAATACAGAAAAGAGTAAATTAATTTGAAGATTTGAAAATGTCTCAATTTGAGGATTGATTACATTTTCAAATTTTCAAATTGTTTAATTTCCAAATTAACATATCTTTGCGCACTCAATTTTTGACAACGATTTCATTAATTGAGAAAAATTATGGAACAAAAAAAGAAAGTCGCCTTTTATACTTTAGGCTGCAAATTAAATTTCTCCGAAACGTCTACTATTGCGAGAAATTTTCAGGACGAAGGTTTTGACCGCGTCGATTTTGAAGAAGTCGCTGATATTTATGTTATCAATACCTGTTCGGTTACCGAAAATGCCGACAAACAATTCAAACAAGTAGTAAGAAAAGCCATGAAACTCAACGACAAAGCGTTCGTTGCAGCCGTTGGTTGTTATGCGCAATTAAAACCCGAAGAATTAGCGGCTGTTGATGGCGTTGATTTGGTTTTGGGTGCTACCGAAAAATTCAAAATTACCGATTATATTAATGACTTGTCCAAAAATGATATGGGCGAAGTACATTCCTGCGAAATAGAAGAAGCCGATTTCTATGTTGGGAGTTATTCCATTGGTGATAGAACTCGTGCATTTTTGAAAGTTCAGGATGGTTGTGATTATAAATGTACGTATTGTACAATACCATTAGCACGTGGAATTTCGAGAAGTGATGCTTTGGAAAATGTGTTGAAAAATGCTTACGATATTTCGAAACAGGGAATTAAAGAAATTGTTTTGACAGGTGTGAATATTGGAGATTATGGAAAAGGAGAATTTGGAAATAAAAAACACGAACATACTTTTCTGGATTTAGTTCAGGCATTGGATGAAGTTGAAGGAATTGAGCGACTTCGTATTTCCTCAATTGAACCAAATCTTTTGAAAAACGAAACCATTGAATTTGTTTCGCAAAGCCGAACATTTGTGCCGCATTTTCATATTCCATTACAATCCGGAAGCAACGAAATTTTGAAGAAAATGAAGCGACGTTATTTACGTGAAGTTTATACAGAGCGTGTAAATAAAATTCGCGAAGTAATGCCTCATGCCTGCATCGGTGTAGATGTCATTGTTGGTTTTCCGGGTGAAACTGATGAAAATTTCCTGGAAACATATAATTTCCTAAACGAAATGGATATTTCCTATCTACACGTTTTTACTTATTCGGAAAGAGATAATACAGAAGCTGCTGAAATGCCAGATGTTGTTCCAATGAATGTTCGAAACAAAAGAAGTAAAATGTTACGTGGTTTATCCGTGAAGAAACGTCGTGCTTTTTATGAAAGTCAAATAGGAACTAATAGAACGGTACTTTTCGAAAGCGAAAACAAAGAAGGTTATATTCACGGTTTTACCGAAAACTATGTAAAAGTCAAAACCCCGTGGAATCCGGAATTGGCCAATACTTTGCACGAAATCAATTTGTCTAAAATAGATGAAGACGGAAGTGTCAGATTAGAATTTGCTTCGCCAGTTCGCCTTTCAGGCTCGGGTTCAAATGTTAAAGCATAAAAAAACGTCCCAAATTCGGGACGTTTTTTTTAATTATATTTTAATTCCAGGTGGAAGTAAATCTCTGTAACAAGTATTCTTTCTGAAGAAAAGAGCAATTTTTGGTAAAATTGGAACGACCTTTAACTTACGTTCATAAGCAATTTCCATAATGTTTTTAAGTAAATCATTAATGAATTCATCATTGTCGAAACCATCAAAAACATTTATTCTCGTTAAGAAAATCTTCTTTTCTTGGAAAGAATATTCTACACTAATTAATTTTCCATCTACCAAAGTTTCAAACTGACGAGCAAAAGTATTGTCTTTAATCTCGATTTTTTCTAAAAATGCGGTTGCTTCCATGTGATTATAAACAAAAAGGATTAATTTTAGGCAAAGTTACTAATAATTAACCAGTTTCAAGTTAAATAATGCCAAAAATTCATGTTTATTTTATGCCTGGAATGGCAGCAAGTTCTAGTATTTTTGAGCGAGTTCGTTTACCAACAGAAGCTTTTGAAATGCATTTGTTAGAATGGGTTTTACCCAATAAAAATGAATCGCTGAAAGCGTACGCAAAACGAATGTCGAAAAACATAAAACATGAAAATGTTATTTTAATTGGAGTTTCCTTTGGTGGGATTTTGGTTCAGGAAATGAAGCCATTTGTAAATTCAAAGAAGGTAATCATCATTTCAAGCATAAAGTCAAATGCTGAATTTCCCAGACGATTTAAAGTGGCTAAAACTACTAAGGCCTATAAACTTATCCCAACGAAATTATTTGAAAACATTGAGCTTTTAGCCAAATACACTTTTGGGTCATCTATTTTAAAACAAAAAATGAAACTCTATGAAAAGTTTCTTTCTGTTCGGGATAAAGTATATTTAGACTGGGCAATTGAGCAAATAATAAATTGGAATCGAACAGAAATAGACAATGAAGTTATCCATATACATGGTGATGCTGATGAAGTTTTTCCAATAAAAAACATTAAAAACTACATCAGTGTTAAAGGCGGAACACACATTATGATTATAACAAAATACAAATGGCTTAACGAAAATTTGCCTAAAATTATGTTAGAAAACGGACCAGTTTAAACTTGTTTTTTGTAGTTTTACGAATATAAAATGAAGAGAAAATGAAAACGAATAAAGCCCTTTTATATACTATTGCAGTAATTTTCATATCTGGAATGCTGGTTTTTGGAGTTTCTGGAGACAGTAAAGATAAATTACTACATGAAGGAACAGCAATGTATTTCCCAACAACTATCGATTTTGCAGGCGAAAATGCACCTTTACAAATTACAGATGTCAGAGAAAGACTGGACAGAGAGTTACTGATTAATGCCAATCTTGATGCTACAACAGCATTAATTATTAAACGTGCTAACAGAGCTTTTCCAATCATTGAACCTATTCTCCAAAAGTATAATATTCCAGACGATTTCAAATATTTAGCCGTTATCGAAAGTGGTTTGACCAATGCGGTTTCAGGTTCAGGCGCAAAAGGAGTTTGGCAATTTATGCCTGATACTGCTAAAGAAAAAGGAATGGAAGTCAATGATATTGTAGATGAACGTTACCATCTAGAAAAATCTACCGAAGCGGCTTGTAAATATTTGTTAACTGCTAAAGAAAAATTTGGCTCTTGGACACTGGCTGCAGCATCTTACAACGGAGGAATGACTGGAGTTGGAAAAAAAATTGATGAACAAAAAGTTACTAACTACTACGATTTGGCTCTTACAGAAGAAACTTCACGATATGTTTTTAGAATTTTAGCTTTAAAAGAAATTATGAAGAATCCGGCTAAATATGGTTTTAGCATTTTTTCAAGCGATTTGTATTCTGAAATTCCTTCCAAAAAAATTGAAGTCGATAGTACAATTAATGATTTAGCAAGTTTTGCCAAAACACAAGGTATAAATTATAAAATCCTTAAAATTCACAACCCTTGGTTACGAGATAAAAAATTACTCAACCCAACCAAGAAAAAATACGAAATAGAGATTCCTTTGACTGGATATTAAAAAAGTGGTCAGTAGTCAGTTTTTAGTAATAAGTAAAACATAAAAAAAAAACGTCTTGAGAAATTCAAGACGTTTTTTTATTTAGATAATTCGTCTACCAATTAATAGCTGAACACTGAATACTAAATTTTCTTCATCTGCTCTTTCATCATCTTAATCTGGTCATTAAGCATATTTTGTTTGTCAAGCTTTTTAGCTTCATTTAACAAAGTGGTAGCTTCCAATTTACGTCTTCTAGACATAGCAATTCCTGCCAGATTTAATTTAGCAACAGCCAAATCCATATCCATACTCAAACCTAATTCAATAGCCTTTTTAAAAAACTTCTCCGATTGATGTAAATTTGTTTGCGACATCATTAATCCATGAAGATAATTATAATATCCTTGTTGTTTTCTAACCAAAGCCGTTTCAGGGTTTTTGATTTTGTCCAACCAAACTTTCGCGCCCGGAAAATCCTGTTTTCTCAATTTTAAAAAAGCCAAAAGAATGTATTCGTTTTTAAAATAAAGAAAAATCGGAATTGCTGTCAATAGCATTAAAAAAATTCCGTTCCCAATATTTCCTTCTGTAAACTGCCATACAGCTGTTGCAACTAATAAAGCCGCTATAATTAATTTGATAAATCTGTGAAACATAAGTTATATTTTAGTGGCGCAAAGGTAATAAAAGGATTTGAAAATATTTTTATAAAACTACTTGCCAGAAAAAAAAAGGTTTGTATATTTGCACTCGGTTTAAAAAGAGCCATATTACCATAGAAATTAATACAAGATTTTAAAGATACTAAGCAATGAGCAAAAGAACGTTTCAACCATCGAAAAGAAAGAGAAGAAATAAACACGGATTTATGGACAGAATGGCTTCTGCTAATGGAAGAAAAGTCCTTGCGCGTCGTAGAGCAAAAGGAAGACATAAATTGACTGTATCTTCTGAACCAAGACACAAAAAATAATGATTAGCAATTAATCAATATCAAGCCGTTACTTTTATTAGTAGCGGCTTTTTTTTATGTCATTGCGAGATTCGAAGCAAACATGTTCATAAATATTGATAAATTTTAGGAGCAATTTCCCGCTATCCGTTACAATCTTTTTATTTTTATGCTTCGACAAGCTCAGCACAAATAAAAAGGATTTTCACTGCTATCGGGGCTAAATACAAAGCATAAACAACAACTAACTACACAACAACAAACAATGCCAAAAGACAATTCAATCAAATCGGTTTTAATCATAGGTTCAGGTCCAATCGTAATAGGACAAGCATGTGAATTTGATTATGCCGGATCACAATCGGCACGTTCTATCCGCGAAGAAGGAATTGAAGTAATTCTAATCAACTCCAATCCGGCAACGATTATGACCGATCCAAGTATGGCCGATCACGTTTACTTATTGCCATTAACTACCAAATCCATCATCCAAATCCTAAAAGAACATCCGCAAATCGACGCCGTTTTACCAACCATGGGAGGACAAACAGCATTGAATTTATGTTTGGAAGCTGACGAGAAAGGAATTTGGGAAGATTTTGGCGTAAAATTAATTGGTGTCGATATCAATGCCATAAACATAACCGAAGACCGCGAACAATTCAAACAGCTGCTCGAAAGAATTAATGTGCCAACCGCTCCAGCCAAAACCGCAACCTCTTTTCTTAAAGGAAAAGAAATTGCACAGGAATTTGGGTTTCCTTTAGTAATCCGTCCCTCGTTTACACTTGGTGGAACCGGAGCAGCTTTCGTACACAGCAAAGAAGAATTTGACGAAAAACTAACCTATGGTTTAGAAATGTCACCAATCCACGAAGTCCTAATTGACAAGGCTTTGCTTGGTTGGAAAGAATACGAATTAGAATTACTGCGCGATAAAAACGACAATGTAGTTATCATTTGTTCCATCGAAAATATGGATCCAATGGGAATTCATACCGGAGATTCGATTACCGTAGCGCCGGCAATGACTTTATCGGATACTACTTTTCAAAGAATGCGAGATTATGCTATTTTGATGATGCGCTCTATTGGTAATTTTGCAGGAGGCTGTAATGTGCAGTTTGCCGTTTCACCAGACGAAAAAGAAGATATTGTCGCCATTGAAATCAATCCGAGAGTTTCGCGTTCATCGGCATTGGCTTCTAAAGCAACTGGTTATCCAATTGCAAAAGTAGCATCGAAATTGGCTTTAGGCTATCATTTGGATGAATTGCCAAACCAAATCACCAAATCAACTTCGGCATTATTCGAGCCGACATTAGATTATGTAATCGTGAAAATTCCGCGTTGGAACTTCGACAAGTTTGAAGGTGCTGACAGAACTTTGGGATTGCAAATGAAATCGGTTGGAGAAGTAATGGGAATTGGACGTTCGTTTCAAGAAGCATTACACAAAGCAACACAATCACTAGAAATTAAGCGAAACGGATTAGGAGCAGACGGGAAGGGATACAAAAACTACGAGCAAATCATCGAAAAGTTAACTTTTGCAAGTTGGGACAGAGTATTTGTGATATACGATGCAATTGCCATGGGAATTCCGTTGAGCAGAATACACGAAATCACTAAAATTGACATGTGGTTTTTAAAACAATACGAAGAACTATATAACATCGAAAAAGAAATATCGAAATACAATATAACTAATCTTCCTAAGGAATTATTGTTAGAAGCAAAGCAAAAAGGATACGGCGATCGACAAATTGCACACATGCTGAAATGTTTGGAAAGTCAAGTCTACAAATTGCGTGACGATATGAATATTAAGCGCGTTTACAAATTGGTTGACACTTGTGCAGCTGAATTCAAAGCTTTAACTCCTTATTACTATTCAACCTTTGAAGCTGAAATTGAAACTGCTACAAGAGAACGTTACGTGCATAACGAAAGTGTTGTTACAGATAAAAAGAAAGTAGTAGTATTAGGTTCCGGACCTAATCGAATCGGACAAGGAATTGAGTTCGATTATTCTTGTGTACACGGCGTTTTGGCAGCAAAAGAATGTGGTTATGAAACCATTATGATTAACTGTAATCCAGAAACCGTTTCAACCGATTTTGATACTGCCGATAAATTATATTTCGAACCCGTTTTTTGGGAACATATTTATGACATCATCCGACATGAAAAACCCGAAGGTGTAATCGTGCAGCTTGGCGGACAAACAGCGTTGAAATTAGCGGAAAAACTTTCTAAATATGATATAAAAATATTGGGAACTTCTTTTGACGCATTAGATTTAGCCGAAGACAGAGGAAGATTCTCAGAATTATTGGCCGAATTAAAAATTCCGTTTCCTAAATTTGGAATTGCCGAAAATGCAGACCAAGCTTCAGCTTTAGCCGATGTTTTAGACTTTCCTCTACTAGTTCGTCCTTCTTATGTTTTGGGTGGACAAGGGATGAAGATTGTCATCAACAAACAAGAGTTAGAAGAGCATGTTATCGATTTGCTAAAAAATATTCCGGGAAATAAATTATTGTTAGATCATTATTTAGACGGAGCAATTGAAGCCGAAGCTGATGCGATTTGTGATGGTGAAAATGTGTATATCATCGGAATCATGGAACATATAGAACCTTGCGGAATCCATTCAGGAGATTCAAATGCGACATTACCACCATTTAATTTGGGAGAATTTGTGATGCAGCAAATCAAAGATCATACAAAGAAAATTGCTTTAGCATTGAGAACAGTTGGTTTAATTAACATTCAGTTTGCTATAAAAGATGATATTGTTTACATCATAGAAGCCAATCCGAGAGCTTCGAGAACAGTGCCTTTTATTGCAAAAGCATATGGTGAACCTTATGTAAACTATGCTACTAAAGTAATGCTGGGCGTTAATAAAGTAACCGATTTTAAATTCAATCCACAATTAAAAGGATTTGCAATTAAACAACCGGTTTTTTCATTTAGTAAGTTTAAAGATGTAAATAAAGCACTCGGACCCGAAATGAAATCAACTGGTGAAAGTATTTTATTTATTGATGATTTGAAGGATGATCAGTTTTATGAATTGTATTCTAGACGTAAGATGTATTTGAGTAAATAAAGCGAAATCCCGAGTAATCGGGATTTCTTATTTTATTTAGTTTTTTCATCTATCAAATCACTCAAATGCAAACGTAAAGCCGTTACAGAAATACTTATTTCCCAAAAGGAAATCCCCAATGAAATTAGTAAAGTTAGTAAGCTTACACCAAAAAGATAAATGCCAATTATTTGTTCTTCAAGAAACAAGCAGAACATAGCGAAAACCGATAGGAAAAGGCAAAGTACTCCAAAAAGTTGCATATATCGTATGAGTGAAAGGCGGAGGTTAAGGTTTTTGATTTGCAGTAAAATACTTTTACTGTGATCTTGGTCATAAGTTTTTTTTAATCCTCTTACTATTTGAGCAATGGTCAAAAAACGATTAGTATAAGCTAGCAAAATCAATGAAGTTGCTGAAAAGAGTAGCGCAGGAGTTTCTATATTTAGTGTCATTTTTAAGTTCGATTTATGAAGTTTGATTTACGAAGGTCAGCAATTTATTTAAATAAAAAAACCTGCAAGTTAAACTCGCAGGTATCTTATTACTTTTATAAATAGCTTTTTACTTAATTAGTTCAAAACTTCTTTTCACAAAAGCGGTTAATTCTTCGCCTTTCAATAATCCTTGAGAAATCTTGGCCAAATCTAAAGCTTGTTTTACCAAACCTTCCTGAGCTGATTTGTCGGATGTATTTAGGATTGTTGTAGCCAATTCTGAATTGGTATTCACCACCAAATTATACATTTCTGGGAAATTGCCCATACCGAACATTCCGCCACCACCAGTTTGGCTCATTTCTTTCATACGTCGCATAAATTCAGGTTGTGTGATGATAAATGGAGCTGCTGTACTGTCCATTGGTTCTAATTGAACCATATAATTTGCTTTTGGCACAATTTCTTCTAAAACCGTTTTCAATTGCGTAGATTCATCTTCTGATAATTTCGAAATCTGAGTGTCTTCTTTCTGAATTAGTTTATCGATGTGATCTGAATCCACACGAACAAATGTCAGGTTCTCATTATCGCTTTCTAGTTTCTGAATTAAATGCGAAACAATCGGAGAATCCAACAATAAGACTTCATATCCTTTTTCTTTAGCGATTTCAACATAACCGTGTTGTGCATCTTTATTCGAAGCATATAAGACAACCAATTTTCCGTTTTTGTCGGTTTGGTTTGCGGTTATGGCTTCTTTCAATTCAGCTAAAGTGTAATATTTGTCATCAACCGTTGGATACAAAATAAAATCTCCTGATTTTTCATAGAATTTTGGTTCGGAAAGCATTCCGTATTCCAATACAATTTTGATATCATTCCATTTTTGCTCGAAGTCTTCACGGTTTTCTGTGAATAATGATTTCAACTTATCAGCTACTTTTCGTGTGATATAATTTGATATTTTTTTCACATTGCTATCCGCTTGTAAACCGGAACGGGAAACATTCAACGGAATATCTGGCGAGTCAATTACACCTTTAAGCATACCTAAAAACTCAGGCACGATTCCTTCTACGTTATCGGTAACGAAGACTTGATTTTGATACATTTGAATCTTGTCTTTTTGCAGTTGCAAATCGGCAGACATTTTTGGGAAATATAAAATTCCGGTCAAGTTGAACGGATAATCTACATTCAAATGTATATTGAATAGCGGATCTTCAAATTGCATTGGATACAATTCGCGATAGAAAACCTTATAATCTTCATCAGTTAAATCAACCGGTTGTTTCGTCCAAGCCGGATTTGGATTGTTGATGATGTTATCGACTTCCACTTCAGTGAAAATATTGTCTTTGTCTTCATCCGAAACACTTTCTCCTTTTTTTTGTTCGATTTTTTCTTTTCTGGTTCCAAATTTAATTGGAATAGGCATGAACTTGTTGTATTTGGTCAACAATTCACGAATTTTAAATTCTTCTAAAAACTCTAATGAATCTTCAGCAATGTGAAGAATGATTTCTGTTCCTCTCTCGGTTTTGTCAGATGGTACTAAAGTAAATTCAGGACTTCCATCGCAGGTCCAATGTGCCGCTGCTTCGTCTTTGTATGATTTAGTGATAATTTCCACTTTTGAAGCTACCATAAATGCAGAATAAAAACCAAGACCAAAATGACCAATGATTCCTGAATCTTTGGCAGAGTCTTTATATTTTTCAAGGAATTCTTCGGCACCTGAGAAAGCAATTTGGTTAATGTATTTCTCAACTTCTTCTGCTGTCATACCCAAACCTTGGTCTATGAGATGTAGTTTTTTGCCTTCTTTGTCGATTTTAACTTCGATAATTGGGTTGCCATATTCTACTTTGGCTTCACCGATGCTAGTTAAATGTTTTAGTTTTAGTGTTGCATCAGTTGCATTTGATACTAATTCACGCAAGAAAATTTCGTGGTCATTGTATAAAAACTTCTTTATCAGTGGAAAGATGTTTTCTACGGATACATTTATTTTTCCTGTTGTCATATTTATATTTTTTATGTTAAACGATTTTCAAATTTGAGTAGTCAAAACTAATACCAATTGTTGCAGTTATGACAAATTGACGTAGTAACAATTCTACAGAAATTCTGTAATAATTCTACAATATAATGTAAAGTATAAATTGAAAATCGACCTATATTTGCAGTAGTTAACTAAAAATTTTAATTAGAATGAAAAAAATTATTTTAATAAGTTTTTTATCGGTTTTGATTTTTTCGTGTAAGTCGAATTCGGCTACTAGCACAAAGTTAGATTCAAAATCAGAAGTGGCTATAAAAGGAAATTGGCAAATAGTTTCAGTTAATTATCCTGGTTCAGATGTTATTAAGGTAACATCATTTGATTTGGCTGATTCAAAATGTTTTATAGGAAGTACTTGGAAATTCATATCTAACAATAACAAAGGAAATATGGCTTTGACAAGTTCAAAATGTACAGCATACAGCACACCAATTACTTGGTTCATTAATAAAGAAGGTCAATTTGTTTTGAAAATTTTAGATGAGTCTAAAGCAAAAACTATTAAATCGGGTTACGTATTGACAGTTGCCAACCAAACTGAAAGTTCTTTCCAACTAATTGACAAAATTAATGTTGCTGGAAAATTAACTGATGTAGTATACCAATTTGAACGATTAAACTAAAATTTTATGAAAAAGATAAGTACAATTACAGTAGCGAGTTTAATGTTTATATCAACTGTTTTCACTAGTTGTGAAGCTGTAAAAAACACAAATAAAACCCAAAGAGGCGCAGCAATTGGAGCTGTGGGAGGAGCAATTCTGGGAGGAGTTTTAGGTAATAATATTGGTAAAGGAGGAAACGGAGCACTTGGTGCTGTTTTAGGAGGTGTAATTGGTGGTGTTGCAGGTGGTGTGATTGGAAATAAAATGGACAAACAAGCCCGTGAAATTCAAACGGCTTTGCCTGGCGCACAAGTAGAAAGAGTAGGAGAAGGTATTAAATTGGTATTAGGAGAAAATTCAGTTCGTTTTGATACAAATAAATCTACGTTAACGGCGGCTGCAAAAGCTAATTTGGATAAGTTGATTCCAGTTTTTAATCAATATCCTGACACCAACATACAAATTTATGGCTATACTGACAGTACTGGTACAGCAGAGTATAATTTGACACTTTCACAACAAAGAGCTGCTTCTGTTAAAAATTATTTAGCGGGAAAAGGATTGTCAGCATCTAGATTTGTTACTACAGGTTTAGGAATTGCAGATCCAATTGCAAAAAATGAGACTCCTGAAGGTAGAAGTCAAAACCGTCGAGTAGAATTTGCGATTACTGCCAATGAAAAAATGGTACAAGATGCACAAAAAGAAGCTGGGAAATAATTCTGGTTTTTATAATATTCAAAAAGCGTCCATTTATAATGGGCGTTTTTTTTTGCACAAACTTTAACAAAACTTTTTGTTTAAGTTTTGTTGTTAATAGTTAAACAGTTTGTAACTTTACTGTCCAATTAATAAATATAGTATGGCAATAACAAAAACTACCAAAGCAAAGAAAAAACAACTGGACGATCTTCAAATTGTTTCGTTGTATATGAATGATGTTTTAGAAATGAATGAAGCGCCCAAAAACGTTTTTGTTTTTTGCAAGAAGAACGATATTGAAGAAAGTGATTTCTACTCTTTTTTTGGTTCGCTTGATGCTCTTAAGAAAGATATATGGGTAAAGTTTTTTGAAAATGCAATAGCCACTATTGAAAAGGAACCAACTTTTGAAACTTATTCAGATAAAAATAAATTACTCACTCTATATTTTACCTTGTTTGAAATACTCACCCTTAACAGAAGTTATATCCTGTTTTCTTTAAAAGAAAATAAGGAAAGTTTAAAGAATTTAAAAAGTTTGACCACTTTTCGAAACCATTTTAAAGAATATATAGTAACTAAAATAAAGTCAAAACCTTCAGAGCCATATGGTAAAGTAGCGAAAGTAACCGAACCCGTTTTCTCTGAGGGCGCTTGGCTTCAGTTTTTGTTTTTATTGAAATTTTGGATGGATGATACGTCAAAAAGTTTTGAAAAGACAGATGTTCTGATTGAGAAATCAGTGAATACAGTAGTAGATTTATTAGATACAAAGCCTTTAGAAAGTTTATTTGATTTGGGAAAATTCCTTTGGAAAGAAAAAATGCAATAATGAAAACATTAGATAAAATTCCAACAGGAAAATTAGAACGCGCTGGTCAATTAGTAAAAACTGGAATTAAAGTTGGAGGAAACTATGTTGCCTATTATGGCGAAAAAATGGTAAACCCTACTTTAAATCGAGATAAATTAAACGAAAACAATGCCGAAGATATCTACGATGGTTTAAAAAACCTGAAGGGAAGTGCTTTGAAAGTTGCTCAAATGCTTAGCATGGATAAAAGCATTATGCCACAAGCCTATGTCGATAAATTTTCGTTGTCGCAATTTTCAGTGCCACCATTGTCAGCGCCATTGGTTCGAAAAACATTTAAAAAATATTTAGGGAAATATCCCGAAGCTATATTCGACACCTTCACTCCGGATGCCACGAATGCTGCAAGTATCGGTCAGGTACACAAAGCAACCAAGGATGGGAAAAATTTTGCTGTGAAAATCCAATATCCGGGAGTGTCGGATAGCATAAGTTCTGATTTGGCTTTGGTAAAGCCTTTTGCAACAAGAATGTTTAATTTAAAAGGTAAAGATTCTGAGAAGTATTTCAAAGAAGTAGAAGACAAACTACTAGAAGAGACCGACTATGTTTTGGAACTAAAACAAAGTATAGAAGTTTCCTCTTTGTGTGGAAAAATTGAGCACTTGCGTTTCCCAAAATATTATCCTGAATTATCCTCTGAAAAGATTTTAACCATGGAATGGATAGAAGGTGAACATCTTTCCGAATTTACTGCACACAATGAAGATAGAGTTAAAAGTGACAAAATAGGGCAGGCATTATGGGACTTCTATATGTATCAAATGCATCATTTAAAGCAAGTACACGCCGATCCGCATCCCGGAAATTTTTTGATTGATAAAAATGATAATTTGGTTGCGATTGATTTTGGCTGTATGAAGCATGTTCCTGAAGAATTTTATGTTCCTTATTTCGAATTGGCAAAGCCAGAAATTATTGATAATCCGAATTTGTTTGTTCAAAAATTATATGAATTAGAAATTTTGAGAGCTGATGATTCTGAAAATGAATTGGCTTATTTTACTAAAATATTTCATGAGTTACTGAGTTTATTTACCAAACCATTTCATGATAAATATTTTGATTTTTCTGATGAAGACTTTTTTGGAAAAATTGCTATAATGGGAGAAGAGTTTGCAAAAGATTCTCAATTGCGAAAAATGAATGGAAATAGAGGTTCAAAACATTTTTTATATATCAATAGAACCTTTTTTGGGCTCTATAATTTATTGCACGATTTAAAAGCACGAATTAACACTAAGTCATTCGAAAAATATATTGCATAATAAAAAAATTGTTATTGGTTAGGTTGATAAGAGCGATTCTTTGCAAATAAGTTTCGCTCTTATTTTTTTAAATATCTTCGTAAGTTTGTCATTCATTTAAAAAAACTATGCTGCAAGTAAAGAATGTTACTTTTTCTTATTCGGATTCTATCACATTAAACAATATTGATTTTTCAGTAAAAAAAGGAAAAAATCTAGCCGTTATTGGCGAAAGCGGTTGCGGAAAAAGTACGTTACTTAAACTTATTTATGGATTGTATGATTTAAATGAAGGTCAACTATTTTGGAATGACATTGAAATATTAGGGCCCAAATACAATTTGATTCCGGGAATGGATTTTATGAAATATCTGGCTCAAGATTTTGATTTAATGCCTTTTATTACTGTTGCAGAAAATGTAGGCAAATACCTTTCAAATATATATCTTGAAAAGAAGAAAGAACGTATAACTGAACTTTTGGAGATTGTTGAAATGACGGATTACGCCAATATAAAAGCAAAATATTTAAGCGGTGGTCAAATGCAACGCGTTGCATTAGCTAGAGTTTTAGCACTCGAACCCGAAGTTTTATTATTAGACGAACCTTTTAGCCACATTGATAATTTTAGAAAAAACAGCTTGCGCAGAAAACTCTTCGGCTATTTAAAAGAAAAGCAAATAACCACCATTTTTGCCACGCATGATAGTTCGGATATATTGTCTTTTGCAGATGAGGTTTTGGTTTTAAAAAACGGTCAACTCATAGAAATGGGAAATCCAAAAACGATTTATGAAAACCCAAAAACGAAATACATAGCCTCACTTTTTGGCGATGTTAATGAAATAGAAAGGAATAGAAAAATAGAGCTTATTTTCCCTCATCAATTGATGATTACAGATAAATCTGATTTTAAAGTTTTCGTTATCAATGCTTATTTTTTGGGAAGTTATTATCTGATTGAAGCCAGTTATAAAAACAATACTATATTTTTTGAAACTGAAAATGATTTACAAATTGGCAGTGAAGTTCATTTAAAAAAGAAACCCTGAAATTTTAAATTCAGGGCTAGTCTTTCTTCTTTTCTAACTTTAGTTTTTCAAATATTTTTCCAAAAACTGGTCTTGTTCCCACAATAAGTGCAGAATGTTTTCTTTAGCCACATAACTATGCGCTTCTTTTGGTAACAAAACCAAACGAACTGGAGCACCCAAATTTTTTAACGCTTGGAAATAACGCTCCGATTGTAGTGTAAAAGTCCCAGGATTATTATCGGCATCACCATGAACTAACAATAATGGTGTTTTCATTTTGTCAGCATTCATAAATGGAGACATTTCGTTATAGATAGCGGGAACATCCCAATAATTTCGCTGTTCACTTTGAAACCCAAATGGAGTAAGGGTTCTATTGTAAGCACCACTTCGGGCAATGCCACAGGCAAATAAATTGGAATGAGTTAATAAGTTGGCAGTCATAAAAGCACCATACGAATGGCCACCAATGGCACATTTTTTTCTATTGATATAACCTAAATTATCAACAGCATCAATCGCCGCTGAAGCATTATCAACTAGTTGCGTCATGAAAGTATCATTTGGTTCTGTTGTTCCTTCTCCAATTATAGGGAAGGAAGCATCATCAAGTACAGCATAACCTTTGGTTACCCAATATACAAACGAACCGTAGTATGGAAACGTAAACTCATTTGGATTTTGTTTGTTTTGTCCAGCTGAACTTTTATCTTTAAATTCTTCTGGATATGCCCAAATTAATAATGGCAATTTTTCCGATTTTTTTGTTCTGTCATAACCATCTGGTAAATACAAGGTTCCGGATAAGTCAACACCATCTTTACGTTTGTACTTAATTACTTCCTTGTACACATTTTTTATACTTTCAAATGGATTTTTAAAATAGGTTAGTTGTGTTAACTTCTTCGATTTTAAATTTCTAAAGTAATAATTTGGAAATTCATTTTTAGATTGTATTTGCACCAATACATCTCCTTTTTTGAAATCTTCAATAGATAACAAATCTTCTTTTTTGTCCTTAAAGGTTGAGGTGTATAGACGTTTTGATTTTAAAGAGCCTAAATTATATTCATCTATAAAAGGAAATTGACCTTCTTTGGTGAAACCATCCCCAATCAAATAAGCATTGTTGTTTTCAATAGCCAAAACATAGCGATTGTATTCGTTTCTTTTGGTTTCAAAGTTTCCTGGGTCAGAATAAATGTCTTGAGAATTTCTATCTGAAATGATTTTTGGTGCCTGACTCGGATTTGAAGGATTGATTAAATAGGTTTTTGTATTACGTGTGTCATACCATTCATCCGAAACAATTGCAACGTTTTCATTACCCCAAATAACACCATCAAAACGTTGTTGGGTTTTTAATAATGATTTTGGCTCTTCTGAAAATGGTGCATTCCAGGTGAAAAGTTCATCTCTAAAATCAGCTTTTTTAGCTTGGTCACCTTCATCAAGGGCAACTACATAAGCCAATGTTGCTGGTTTGTCAGCTCTCCAACCCATGCTTCTTTTACCTTTTCTAACTGATGAAAAACCTTTTGGAATTACTTCGTTTAGTGGTACTTCATTTACCACTTTAATTTCTTTGCCATTCATATCATATACTACAGTTTTCAGAGGAAAGCGACTATAAGGAACGATATAAGAAAATGGTTTTTGTATGGTAGTCAACATAAGATAATTGCCATCAGGTGAAAAGCTTTCTCCTGCATATAAGTCAATTGTTTTAAAAAAATCGACATTGCCCGAAAGAGACACTTTGTATAATTCGGAACTCATTAAAGTTTCAAAATTAGTCTCGTCTGTTTTATTTTTTAATAAATCTGGGTAGGTTATGTTGTGTG
>Ga0315902_10000950_pt1 | contig 47486 bp, 39 predicted proteins | sample LakEriMetagenome_9_FD_203523 | JGI IMG/M metagenome (GOLD analysis project Ga0315902, IMG submission 203523) | Freshwater fungal communities from buoy surface, Lake Erie, Ohio, United States - Buoy 12 MA117 | ecosystem: Environmental > Aquatic > Freshwater > Lake > Lake biofilm | place: USA... | reverse complement strand
GGCTATCCGAGGGGCTAATCGCTTGGTCTAGTTGATCTTCGGCCGGTTGTTCCTCGGCCAGGGGTTCGAGCAACGAGCGAAGATCACGAAGTCGTTGTTGGAGCGTTTGGTCGCCGAGCAGAAGAGCTTCGATTTCCGCATTTTCTTGATCGGAAAGGCCGCCCAGGATGTAGCCCAGGAGGGTTTCGTCAGAAGGTAGGGGAAGGTCACCACTCATGGCGTTTTGGCAGTGTGGTCTTGTTTGGATTGCGGAAAAGGAAAAGCGTTATAGCTCTCCTATTGCATACGCATCCAGATCTCATTGAGTTTGCGCATCGCGGTAAAAACTCGACTTTTCACTGTGCCGACTGGGATATCGAGGATCTCGGCAATATCGGCGTACTTGAGGCCTTGGTAGAAGGCCAGTTGGATGAGTTGTTGGGTCGACTCGCTCAACTGCCCGACGGCTTCGCGCACTTTGGCATTGGTCTCGCTGCGGATGGCTTGTTCGTCGGGTGATGGGCCCTGACTTGAGAGTCTGCTGACCATGGCTTCGTCGGATTCGGCGTGTTGGACGGTCGAATCGAGGCTGGCCATTTGGTGGCGTTTGTTTCGTCGCATGAAGTCGATGGCTTTGTTGCTCGCGATCGCATAGAGCCAAGGCCGAAATCGCTTTCCGGGTTCGAATTGCTCGATCCGAAGGTGGACACTCAAGAAGGTTCCTTGGAAGACATCCTCGGCATGTTGGGCATTTCCCAGGAAACGGCGGAGGAAGGTGAACAGTTCCCGTTCGTAGCGTCGCATCAGGATTTCGAAGTGCTTTTCTTGCCGTTCTCGCAGATAGGCTTCGACCAACTGCTCGTCGGCCAGTTCGGCGGCGAATTCCTGAATTTCCGATTCGCAGATGTTGCTCGTCTCCAAGACGGTCGGTTTCGGGGTCGCTGGCATAGGGGCTTGTTCCGTCGCTCAGAGGCTTGGACTCTGAGTCATTGAGTCATTGAATGGATCGGTGAGTGTTTAGAACGATCAAATATCGCGTTAGTTTATCGACCGCGGGTCCGGGAAGTCAAAGACTGCCCGGTGGAATTGGAGTTAAAGATTAGGGGCTCGGAGGGGTAGTTCCAATAAAAACGTCAAAATTATGGTCGAAGTCCGGCCATCATACGGACGAAATCCTTGTCGAGCTTCTCAAGGTCCTGCCCGAAACTTGCAAGAAAATCGTCGAGTCGCTCCTTGGAGTCCGAGGGATTTCCCGGTGGCCTTTCCCGTAGCTTTTTCAGGTAAGCAACAAATTCCTTGGGTTTTTTCTTGATCAGAAAAAACGTCAGGCCCCAGCATTCGCCATAGGCTGCTGCCGAAGTGTCCCCTTTGCGGAATCGCTCGTCTTGGGTCAGCAGGCTAGCCAGGGAGTCCGGGGGGCGGTTGCGGAAGTAGAACCGAATTTGTTGCAGGTTGTAAGCATTGACCTTACCGGCCCCGGCCCAACCGCTTGAACTGCGGGTATCGGCCGACTCGAAGAACGTGGCGATGCCCTCGCTGAGCCACAGCGGGTAGTCCCCCAGACGGGTCTGAAGACCTGTGTTGAAGGCGATCTGGTGGCAAGCTTCGTGAAGGATCGTGGCGATCTGCCGCTCGGCTTCGGGGCGGGAGAAAATCTCTGCAAGGAGATCTTCTCGCTGGACTTTTGCCCCGGGGGGCAAGACCCCTTCGATCCCTGTCAGGTCGAAAGTCGCTAGGCGATTGGTGGTTTGCGTGTAGTAGCCAAACGTGTTCTCGCCACCTTGGAAGTCCCTTTTGGAGTATTCGATGTAGTCGGCTTTATCGCGAAAGATCAAGGCGACGAGAGGAAACCGCGGGGGCTGGAGTTCGAGCCCCTTTTCTTTCCAAAACCTGAGCATTCCCTTGAACATCTTTTCGTAGAGGTTTGCGTTCCATCGGGCATAGGTCTCGGAGGTGTCGTAGCACACGACGAAGTGCTCGGTCGCAAGGGATTTGGCCCCGGCCGGGAGCAGAGCCAGAGTTTTAACGGCGATTTCGCTAGCGGGAGTCGGCCGCATAGGCTCGTCGATCGCCTGAATTTTGGCGATCTGGGTGTTCGGTCCGATCGCGATCAACTCGCCGTCGGGGTTTTGAACCAACATGCCGTACCTGGGGTTCTCGGTGAGCACTTCCCCTCGGAGACTCGGGCGATCGGAATCTGCAAATTCGATCTCGATGTGCTTGGGCCCGCTGGTCGGGTCGTCGTGAAAGCGCTCCGCTTGGGTCTTTGCCATGCAGAAAGGAATCAAGGTCCAGGCAAGCCCCATCGCCCAAAGAGGCCCTATCGCCCAAGCATGCCCCACAGTCATCAGATGGCGGGCTGAGGTGTGAGGGTGCAAAGCTAGGCTCATTCGAGCTCACCGTTTTTTTTGCTCGGGCCCGATTGCTTACGAAACACCGCGACGACGTCTTCGACGGGCACCACGTACAGTTGGTTGTCGGGCTCAAAGTCCACGGGGATGGCGTTTTTCGGGTGGAAGATGATCTTGTCGTATTGGCGCAGCGGCATGTCCTGGTCATGCTCGACTTGGCGACTGATACTGACGATTCTGCCGGTGATCGTCGGGATCTCCGACGCATCGGGCAAGGCGATGCCCCCTTTGGTTTCCCGTTTGGGCTCGTCCTTGAGGACCAGGACTCTGGCCCCGACCGGCTCGATCGTTTCGAACGTGTTTTTCTTGGTCGTCATGAATACCGCTTCAAATCTAGGCAGGGGTAATGCTGGGGTAGTAAGGTCCAGGAATCCATGGGATTCGAAATCTATTATGGTGCGAACTACCCCCGGCATAGAAGCCCCTTTGCGAAACTAATGACTTTTTGGACTTGCAACACACGGTAAAATTGTCATACTCCGGGGCCCCAAAGGGAACACAAACCGCGTCTTTTCGCAGTTTTTTGCAGGTTGAGGTCTCCGATCCGGACATCCTCTAGGCTATCCTGCATCACTGTGGAATTGCGGCGAGATACAAGCGGCCGACAAAAGATGTCGGTAACCAAGACTTTGACGAGACCTTTAACGGCACCACGGCAACGGGTTTGATACAGCGATGATTGAGACGATTGAAGTCAAAAAGCGAGATACCTTAGGATCGCGAGCGATGATCAAGATTCGCGAAAGCGGTTCGATCCCAGCGATTCTCTACGGCCACGGCGAGGAGAATGTTTGCTTGAGCGTCTCGCTAGATACGGTCAATAAACTGATCAAGCACGGCACCAAGCTGGTGAATCTTCGGGGTGATATCTCCGATACGGCCCTTTTGCGAGCCGTCCAGTGGAGCTCTATGGGTGACCACATCATCCACGTCGACTTCGCCCGAGTCTCGCAAACCGAGACGGTTGTCGTGACGGTCCCTGTACACTTGCACGGCGAAGCTCCAGGGGCGATGTCCTCTGCAGGCCAATTGCGGTTCGTTTCCCACGAGCTGTCCATCCGATGTCCGGCCGTCAAGATTCCTGAATTCATTACTTGCGATATCAGCCAGTTGCAACTTGGCCAAGCCATTCACGTCAGCGAGCTGAAATTGCCCGAGGGGGTCGAGGCAGTTACACCTGGATCGATCGTTGTGGCTCAGGTCGCAGCAGCAGCCGGTGTGGACCTTGAGGCTTCGATTCCAATGTCGGCTGAGCCTGAGTTGATCCGCAAAGAGAAAGCGGCTGAAGCGGGGACCTGATGTCCAGTTCCACCCTCAAGCTCGTGGTAGGGCTCGGGAATCCTGGAGCGAAATACGAAAATACGCGACACAATATTGGATTCGATTGTTTGCAAAAACTGCATGCGTCGATGGGCTCCCCAGGGGTTCAGTCCAAGTTCGAATCGCAAATAACCAAAGGCACTCTAGGATCGCACGACGTGGTCTTGGCTTGGCCGATGACCTACATGAATTGCAGTGGAAGAGCGGTCGCCCAAATCGCACGCTTCTACAAGATTCCAGCAGAATTTATCCTTGTGGTTTGCGATGACCTTAGCTTGCCACTCGGAAAGTTGCGGTTGCGGAAAAGTGGCACCAGCGGTGGACAAAAAGGACTCGATGACGTCCTCAAAGCCCTGGCAACACTCGATGTGCCAAGACTTCGCATCGGGATCGATGCGACACCAGAGAATTTGCAGACCGTCGATTACGTGCTGAGCAAGTTCTCGAAAAAAGAACGACAGGTCGTCGAGGAGTCGCTCGGCTGTGCCCTGGATGCCATCCAGTGCTGGTTAGTCGATGGAATCGATAAGGCGATGAATCGGTTCAACGCCTCAAAGCAATAAACACCGAGCAATAAACACCATAAGAAACCTACCGTCATCCTTAGCGAGGAGTAGTTACGTTGGCCAGCGCATCCTACGAATGTCTTTTCCTGTTCGATAGCAACCACTACGCCCGCGATCCGGGTGGAGTCTCGAACCGAGTCCAAACGATGATCACCGACATGGGCGGAGAAATCCTCGTTTCGCGCCTCTGGGCCGAACAACGATTGGCCTATCCCATCAAAGGTCACAACAAGGGGACCTATTGGTTGGTCATTTTCAACCTCGACACGCTCAAGCTCAAAGACATCAACCGCGCTTGCCAACTCAACGATAGCCTCCTGAGGCACCTCTTTACCCGACTCGATGCTCGACTCGTCGATGCACTCGTCGCCCACGCACAAGAAAAAGTCGTCGTGCCAATCGACCAAATCGAACGCCTCGGTGCGGCTTCTGCCGTCGGTGCCGAAGAAGAGGAAGAAGTCGGAGTCGAGGTCGACGAAGAGTAAGCCTTTCTCAGGCCCTACAGCAGCGCTGTAGGAAATTTTGAGCCAAATCCGTCCATAGATTCCACTTTGGGGTAAAATCGAAGAATTGCTTCGCTTGCAGTTCTTCTCATGGAGTCGATTATGGCCAGTTTCAACCGAGTGATCCTCATCGGAAATCTCGTTCGAGATATCGAAATCCGCCACACCACCAACGCCAAGTTGGCGGTGTGCCAAAACGCGATCGCCGTCAACGACCGGCGAAAAAACGCCGCTGGTGAATGGGTCGACGAGACTTCCTTCGTCGACTTGACCTTCTTCGGCAGAACCGCCGAACTCGTCGGCCAGTATCTTACCAAGGGTTCCCCAGTCTTCGTCGAGGGCAAACTCAAGCAAGATACCTGGGAGAAAGATGGTCAAAAGAGGTCCAAGCTCTACGTGATCGTCGAGAGGATGCAGTTTCTGACCGGCAAATCCGAAGGATCCAAAGGGGACGGAGCCCAGAAGACCGCTGCGAACAGCCGCTTTTCGGATCCTAACGGTTATGGCGGTGCTCCCGACTCGGTCCAGCATCCAGAAATTCACGAAGAACCCGTCTACAACGACGGAGAAATGCCCTTCTAAAAACCCTATTTTTTCGTTATAACACGTGGCCCCTTGACAGGCGGTTGCATCGACATGCAAACCAAAGCGATCGGGGGACTTCGCACACGGGCTGCGAAGTTGCTGCAAAGATACCGTGACCGGCCTGCATCCTTGAACCTATCATGACAACTCCATCCAAAACCACCCCTAAAAAGCGAACCCCGCAATACCCAAGGCTTCCTAAGGGACCCAATGGTGGCATCCAATTGATGCTCATCCAAAATGTTCAGCACCTTGGCAAAGCAGGGGAGATCGTTGAAGTCAAACCGGGGCACGCCAACAATTACTTGTTGCCTGAAGGCCTTGCGATCGTCTCGAACGAGCATCACAAGCGGATGGTTGAGAAGCACAAAGAGAAGATTGCGGCGATCGAGAAGCAACGACTCGTTACTTTGCGAGCCTTGGCCGATCAAGTCGGCAAGCAATCGATCAACGTGGAAGCCAACGCGAACGAAGAAGGTCACCTTTACGGTAGCGTTGGAACACCAGAAATCGTAGCGGCGCTTAGGGCCAATGGCGTGGCCATTACGGCCGATCAAGTCAAGCTTGACGGGGTCCTTAAAGAACTCGGTCTCTACACGGTTCGAGTTCAATTCCATCCTGAGATCTCGACGGATGTCAAGGTTTGGGTTGTGCCTGCAGCATCCAACTAGCGATCACTGCTTGGGCTCAACGGATACGCGTTAAGAGAAACATCAAGGCAAGGAGTAATGCTCCTTGCCTTTTTTTCTTACTGGCCTGAATTCGGTGCGGGGCTTATAGCCATCGCCCGCGGCTGTGCGCCTGTACGGCTCATCTGTAGCTGCAAGTTACGCCTCCGCCGGGCAAGCCCGACGGTAGGCTTACCGAGCGGCGATCGAGCTCTTCTTGGCCTCCGTCGGCTTCATGCCGGCGGGGCCAAGACTTGCAGCTACAAGGTCACCGATGCCGCCGGAAACCACGATAAAAAAAGTCAGGAAAGCCCCGGCGGTGACTTCGGTGCACCATATTGTTCGTGCGTCTTCTCGTACTCAGCATTGCCGTACTCGTACTCCAATCGATCCAGTATAGCAATCCGGTCCATTGGTCCGCAACTTACCGCGTACCGCCTCGTTCAACGATCGGCATCGCCGCATTTCAAACAGCCATCGAGTACGAGTACCGTTTCACTGAGTACCGTCCGCCGCGGCGGACTGAGTACGAGTACGACGAAATCCGATACTAGCCAGAACATATAGTATGTGGAATTTACCGTAATCCAAGAGACGCTCAATGTTTCACAAACACCGCAGCCCCATACGGCGTGTTTGGATTCGCTGGCTTAAAAAACCAAGAAATGCTCGGTTTCCACGAACCAATCGAAGGGATTCTGAGTTCGAAGATTCTCGGCAGTCCGATGGCCCATGACGATGCGGCATGGCTAGCCAAATCCCCGGCGTTGCGAGAAAAGCTCATCGCCGTGGGATTGGTCGACCCAGAGACGATTCCTGAGAAGGTAATTATCCCAACGCTCGATGCGGTCGACAAGCTGATGAAGAAAGCCAATCTTGTTTGGCAAGTGATTCTGGTTTTGAGTCGCTATCCCGTTTTTCTTAACCACAGAACACACCGAACAAACGGAAACAAATCCTCCCACCGTAATGTCATCTTTCCGTGTGTTCGGTGTGTTCCGTGATATTGATCTACGCACCGAAATGACGCGACTCTTGCGCCTCGCGGGCGTCTCGGGTTGGCCACGATTGTTCCACTCCGTAGAGCTTCAAGAGGGGCGGGCCAGCCGGCAATCGGAACTGCAACGTGAGTTCCCTTTGCATGTGGTTTGCTCGTGGCTTGGCAACTCGCCTCGGATTGCCCAGCAGAGTTACTTGCTGGTCACCGAAGATGATTTCGCCAAGGCAACCGGGGTCGCGAAGGGGATGGTGGGGGGGTGAGAGTTTGATCCTGGAATAAATGCGATTTCGAGGAAAACGTGTGAAAAACGCGAATCAATGATGGCTACAAATGCTCCCTTAGTTACGGAGATATGGCGGTAGCCTACCCCAGTGAGTTTACTTGCTTTCAGTTTCCGAGGCTCGGTCGCATTCACAAATCGCGGGAATGATCTTTTGGGTTTTTGTTTTCAGGCTACATTTTTGGTATCGGCACTGCCAAATCGCAACCAAGTTCTTCGGAACGAGAAGTGCGAACGGGGGACCCACAACACTGCGTGAGAGCCAGAAACGTTTTGACTCTTCCGCTTGGGGCGTAGCTTTGTAAGCAGCGAACTTCGCTGGATGCACTAGCGGGATTTTTCCAATCCTAGCCCGACAGCTAACCTCGTCGGCCGACGGAAAGGTGTTCTTTCTGTCCAGGAAGGAGACGGTTCGTCTTCGGTGCTATGAAATCGTAATGAGCGTTCGACTGCTTGGGGAATCCTTGAGCTCGATCGATGCACTGGGAAAATGTCTACACATAATCAATCTTCTGCGATGCCGCTCTGGCCGCGGATCCGTCAAGCGACGGGAACTGTTTACGGGGATATCGGAACCTCCGTTCTCTACACGATCATGGAGATCACCCGCGAAGCGGTGCTGCTACGGAACCACCATCTGGGACATGCCGCTGCCGCTTCGTTAGTGGCAAGCGGAGGAGACCTGTTGTCCAAAAATGACTTACTGGGCGAGCTAAGCCTCGTGTTTTGGGCATTGATCTTTCTGACCGCGAAATACGACTTGATGATCATGCGTGCGGATCACCGAGGTGAAGGTGGTACGTTTGCCCTATGGAGTCTGCTCAAGGGATATAGCGGACGAATTTTCGCTGGAGGATTGGTCGGATTCTTGGTGGTTTGTGCAGCAGCACTTCTTGCTGCTGACGGAATCATCACACCACCAATCAGCATGCTGGGAGCTTTTGAACCGCTGGGCCAGTCTTACTCGGTACTTGTAACGCTCGCATGTCTTGCAATGTTGTTCAAAATCCAGTGGCGTGGAACCAGCAAGATTGGCGGATGGTTCGGATGGTTCATGATCTGCGTCTGGTTCCCCTGGATCGCGATCAAGGGAGCGCCTTGGATCATCGCACATCCTGAAGTTTTCTTAGCCTTCAATCCCCTTTATGCGATTGAATTCCTGCGGAGCTTTCCACAACTCGGATTCATGGTGATCATGGGAGTGGTTGTCCTAGCGATCACTGGAGGAGAAGCGAAATATGCCGATATTGGTCACTTCTCTTTGTCGAGTGGCTCATCTAGCAAGGAGGGAGAAAGTATTTCCCCGAGAAACTCTGGCCGGATTCCGGTGATGTATTCTTGGTTTATCGTCGTCTTGCCCAGTCTGTTGATCTGCTACGCTGGGCAAGTAGCTTACATGCTTGGTAATGGAGTACCGGAGAGATGCAACACGTTCTATGCTCTGACGCCCAAGAGTGGCATTGCATGGCTGGACCAAATCATTCAGTACAGTGACGTTTCTATTTCTGCCGTGGCTGCGATCATTGCTTCCCAGGCATTGATTACCGGGATGTTCTCGATTGTTAAAGAAGCAACAGCACTCGGAGTCGCTCCACGGTTTCGTGTGTTTCACACCGATGCGCATGGTGCAGGGCAGGTCTACATTCCAGCAGTGAATTGGGCGCTGTTTCTTGGCTGCGTCGTTGTCACGATTCTATTTCAAACGTCTGGTAACCTCGCAGCGGCCTATGGTGTGGCGGTGACAGGGACCATGGGGATTACGACCATAATTTTCGGGTACGTAGCCCACTACCGTTGGGAATGGAAACTGCCTCTCGTTTATCTCGTCTGCACTCCAATTTTGGCGATTGACTTGCTCTTCTTCGGAAGCAATTTGCTCAAGGTGTTCCATGGCGGTTACTTTCCAGTTCTTGTTGCAGCAGTCCTGGTTTCGATCATGCTTGTCTGGCAATGGGGTCGAAAATCTCTGGCCACCGCTTTTTACGAGTTCGGCGTGCGTGAAGGTAAAAAGATAGACTGGCTCGTGGCTTTGCGAGAAATGCTCGATGACCTTGAACTAACTCTTCGAGAAAATCTACCAGCCGCAAGAGCACTGATTCAAGGTCGACGACGCCTAGTTGAGAGTGATCGAGCAGCGGTCTTTCTCTGTTCTCGCCCGATTCGCACCACCGAGGATTACGTACCGGTAGTTCTCAGAATCTTTTTGAAAAAATATGGGGTCTTACCGGCACAAGTTGTCCTCATGCACGTCCATCAAGCTACTGTGGCAACCATTCCACCATCGGACCGATACAGCACAGTTAAGCTTGGCAACGACATTCATTCGATAACCGCGAGCTACGGATATATGGAACAACCGGATGTTCGCAACGATCTGAAAGAATTGCAGCGACGAGGGATGCTCCCGATTTCCGCAGAACGCTGGATCATCGAGGTGGGTGAAGAGGACATCATCGCTTCACCAGATTTACCTCTGCTGAAACGTCTCGGAGTGATCGCTTTCAGCTGGATTTTGCGATTATCCACTCCTGCACATAAGTACTTAGGACTGGTCTACGATGCCGCGGTTTCGAAGGAAGTCATTCCTGTGGTATTCTCTCGTCATGAGATCAAAGTAGCTTTACCGGAACTCGAATTAGTACCGCCACAGATCACGGCGGCAGCAAGCGACGAAAGTGTTTCGAACACCCAAGTTCGAATCCTACCACCTTGACCAACGTGGATCGGTGCCAGACTGGGACATTCAAAACCCCAGTGTTTCGGCGACCCAGCGCGACTCGAAAAACGACTCGAATTTAGGTGCGCGACGCGAAATACATCGCCGCACGACGCCATGCACCGAGCCAGCATGGGCGCACCAGAGCTCCAAAGCAATTGGCCTGAAACCCGAAAAACGCTGGGAAAACCTTTGGTTTTGCAGCACGGGCTTCAAAAAGCTAATGGAGAGGACAGGAACCGAACTTTCGGGTGTTTTACCAACTTTTTGAGAGTTGCCGGGGAAATGCTTGGAAATGTTCGGGGAAATAACAGCGAATGACAGAGGTCGATTACCTAACATTCAGACCAACTGCCGAAATCCTAGTTTCGAGAGTTTCTCATCGCCTCGTCATCGCTACCGATCTCATCCGGCAATCCGATAATGCTCAAGAGCGATTTTGATGTAGCAGTATCTTTGTTTTGAGCCGCATGATTTGCATTTACCATCGGCTTGGCTTTCGCCAATGACAACCCGAGTTGATGGAGTTCGCTGACCTCTCGAAGGCGAGTGGAAATCGCAGAGCTGGACATGTCCACTACGTTGGAATCAGAAAACGGCTTGTCATTCAATTCACTACTCATCTTCTTTATATCCAAGCTGTCTGATATCGATTCGATCGATATCTCGCCCAGCGGCACGCTTCATTTCGATCAAACCGTCTTTTGCTCGGCTTAGCGACTCGGGGGCGATCAAAAAATCGATGTCTTTTGTAAAACGAGGATATCCATGGACAGCGAGCGCCATTCCCCCGCATAAGGCATACTCTACTTTCGCTTCATTGAAACGTCGTACGATTTCGCGAAGTTCGGATTCCAGAGTAAGCACAGTATCTCTCTAATTTTTCTTCGGTCTCAGCGATAGAGATCGTGTTGTCTGAGCTGCGTTCGATCCTACAACTAACTCCAGCGTTCTAGTATCGCTCAGTTTCAGAAAGGGATCAAGCGTCGATGCACAGGTACATTGCCGTAACGATTTCCCCTTGAGAGTTGGGGCGGCCAACCAAATTACTGCTCGCCACGCGAAGGAGCACGACGATACACAAGCGGATCCAATTCGCGAGGCAATTCATACACGGTGAGGTCGATTGGAAGATCATCGAAGAGAACCCGTTTTGCAAGGTAAAGATCGGCCCTGAATCCGGTGCCAGGCACCTTTGGAAGCGTGCCGGAATGCTAGCGAAACTCGCCCAGGCTGGCCCTGAATCCGGTGCCAGGCACCTTTGGAAGCGTGCCGGAATGCTAGCGAAACTCGCCCAGGCTGGCCCTGAATCCGGTGCCAGGCACCTTTGGAAGCCCGCCGAATGCTAGCGAAACTCGCCCAGATTGGCCCTCAATCCGGTGCCAGGCACCTTTGGAAGCCCGCCGAATGCTAGCGAAACTCGCCCAGGCTGGCCCTGAATCCGGTGCCAGGCACCTTTGGAAGCCCGCCGAATGCTAGCGAAACTCGCCCAGATTGGCCCTCAATCCGGTGCCAGGCACCTTTGGAAGCGGTGCCAGGCACCTTTGGAAGCGTGCCCGAATGCTAGCGAAACTCGCCCAGGCTGGCCCAGAATCGGTGCCAGGCACGAATGGAAGCGTGCCCGAATGCTAGCGAAACTCGCCCAGGCTGGCCCTGAATCCGGTGCCAGGCACCTTTGGAAGCGTGCCCGAATGCTAGCGAAACTCGCCCAGGCTGGCCCAGAATCGGTGCCAGGCACGAATGGCACTTTGTTCCATTCGATGCGGGCGAGTTGGCAAACGGAACTCCGGCGTGAGTTCCCACTGCATGTGGTCTGCTCCTGGCTGGGTAATTCACCACGCATCGCCCAGCAGAGTTATCTTCTGGTCACCGAAGATGATTTTGCTAAGGCAGCCGGCGTGGCGAAGGTGATGATGGAGGGGTGGATGATAGATCGTGCGGGAGTATGGAAATAGGGGTATGGAAACCGGAGGATTCCAAAACCGAATGGGGCCACCCAGGTTGAGTGGCTTGCAGCAATAACGAGGAATAAGTGTTGTATCTCTCCGCAACATTGCGTTAAAAACCGGAACGCATTATTGACTACGCGTGTAGTATGCCTTAACATGTCTGCGGATGTCGTCACTCTAGTTTGCATGAAAGGATTTGCGATGGTCAAAAAGCCAGCGTCGCTCGGAAGAGTCGAATGGGAACTGCTTCAATACATCGACCAGAACCACCCGATCTCGGTACGCGAGGTCGCTCAGTACTGGAACGAAAAGACAGGGCAAGCTCGCACAACTGTTCTGACCATGATGGAGCGAATGACAAAAAAGGGCTTTTTGACACGCAAAAAGATCGACAACGTTTTTCACTACAGCCCCAAACAATCGCTCTCAGAGGTCCTTAAGGATCTTGTCGGTGACTTTGTCAAAGGTGTACTCGGTGGATCGGTCGTCCCCCTGGCGGCGTACTTGACCCAAAGCCAACCGGTTAAAGCCGAGGAAATCGAGCAACTCAAGCAACTCGTCCAGCGTCTCGAAGCCGACGCGAGCGCCCAGGCCCGTAAACGAGGCAAATCAAAATGAGTAGCAACGATTTATGGAATGCTTTGACGCAAGGTCTCCTCGGATTTACCATCTCGGTGCTCCTTGTTTTCATCATCGAAAAGATGCCATTGCGGCTGACGGCTAACCACCGTTCCTGGTTGTGGCGGGCTGTTTACATCAAAACACTTCTTTGGGTGATCTTCCCAATGTCCTTTTTTGGTTCATTGGAAACACGATGGATACCACGCGTGCCAATCGTCCCGTCCGCATGGGTGCCCTCAAACTGGTTTGCTTCGGCCAATGGATTACCTAAAGACGAAAAGGTTTCGAAAGATTTCACCGTCTCCAAATCAACTCAGATCGCCAGCGATCAAGCTACTGACGCTTCCTTGAAGACCCAGGAAACACCCTCCGACGCATCTTTCAAAAAGCCTTCTGCGTCGGGACTAGAATCTCCGAGAGAAGTATCGGTCAAGCCATCGACCCGACCTCTCTTGATCCAACCTTGGTATGCAATAGTCCTATGGTCTTTTGGTGCTACGTGCATGGCAATAGTTGCCACATATCGCTCTTGGAAGACGATCCGTATCCTGCGGCGTTCGACGCACTGTGCTCCATCGCACTTGATGGCTCTTAGCGAACAGATCGCGAAGTCTTTAGGGATCCGGCAAATGCCACAGATTCAATTGTCCAGCGCGGGCTCTGTACCAATGCTCGTTTATTCAGGAGCGATGCGGTTGGTACTCCCCTCGGACTTCGAATCTCGCTTTGGGGTCGATGGTTGCCGCATGGGGATAGCCCATGAATTAGCACACTTCAAACGTAGCGATTTGTGGTGGAATCTGCTTCCGACGTTCGTCTCGATCGTTCTGTTCTTTTGGCCACCTGCATGGCTTGCAGCCCGTCGGTACTATTTAGCCATGGAACTTGCGTGCGACGAACTTGCGATCCGAGCAGCGAAATTGGAGCATACCGCCTACGCGGGACTCTTGGTACGACTACTGGAAGATCGAGCAAGACACACAATGCCCGCCCCTGCCCTATCGATGGCGCGCTCGGGAGGCTTTCGAACTTTATCCGAGAGAATACGATTCCTGAAATTCGACTTGTACGGTTCTCGGTATCGGCGAGCTATTTCTACCATGATAACGATGGCAACCTTGGGACTGATTGTATTGCCATGGGGATTTGCCTCGCCTCGAAGCCTCTATACACAAAGCATCGACGATTTTACTCCGGTGAAAATCGACTTGGATACCATCGACAAGCCAAGAGAGATTCCCGTGGTCGACAGCCAAGGGAAACCTGTCGAGGAGTTTTATTACCTACCAGCAAACAGAGATGTAGCCTACAATTTCGATGATCTAGTGAACTATCCTATCAACGGCGAGATTACTGATGATGATCGAAAACCTTTGAATATCGTGCGATCTGAGAATGGCAAGATCCAGATGCCATTACCGCAAAATTGCGACTGTGTAGAGATATGGAATGAGCAAGGAGTAGCGTCCTTGCCTCTCTCACAACTTCGCACGCTAGAGTCCATCCGATTGCAACCTTGGGCTAGCCTCCAGATTCGCCCCGCGCGAAACACCAAGATCCAGCCGGCCAAGGATCTATTCATTAGTCGCGGTCCTATGGTTGCATCTTCCGGACACTACAGGGTTACTTTACTTGATGATCAGACCTTGGAAATCCCAAGGTGCTTTCCGGGAGAGTGGCTACTCCAAAATCGTAAATGGGATATTGATAGGCATTTCAAAATTCGACCGGGAGAAAACAAAACGGTCGATTTGGAGGCACGTGCGATTCGAGGAAGATTCGTTCTCGAAGACGAATCCAAAAAAGAGGCTTCGGATGATTTATCGAAAACCACTGCATACATCCAATACGAAGATATTCGCTATATTGAAAGAATTCCGCTCCAACCAGATGGCTCATTTGAATTTCAAAATGTTCCTTATGGGAAACACAAACTAATAGCACGCAAAACAGTCACTACTGATCGTGAAATTGATTGGTCGGTAGAGTTGTTTTTTGACTGCGATGAGCACGAGAATGATGAGGTGCTTGATCTAGGTTTGATTCCGTTGAAGACCACCAAGACCGAATTGCCCGACGCTGATGCCCCGAACCAATCAGATACAGTTTATGATCGAACGATTGATCGAATTAGCGCAAAGGGATTCGATCGTCGATTTCATCAATTGTTTGATGCGAGCGGTAAAGAGATTATCATTGGTGCTCCAATCGAAAAAGATCGTGGATTTGGGGGAGGATCGGAAGGGGCACAAGGTGCGATCGATGATAAAAACAGCAAGGTTTACCTCATCGGAAGGAGGGACGGCAAACCTAAGACTCTCTACGTTAATTCGATCAAGGGAGAATTGATAAGAGAATTGGAATTGCTGAAAGAACTGAGGAGAGGTGATCTAATTGATCGCTTTTGGCGAATCGCCGTCAATAAGGACAACGGCAATCTATGGTTATTATCTGTAAATTATCTTGGTGATTCGAAGATCCAGATCCTGGATAGCGATTTGGATGCCATATCGAGATTCCCTTCGGATGTTTTCAATATGAGTTACTCCGAGGCAGACAAAGCGATGTGGACGGTCTCCCCAACAGTGATAGCCAAATGCAATCCCGATACCGGAGAGCAGTTGGCTAGTTATACAATCCCCTTCAAAAAGATATGGACGCTCACCGACATCTTCCCGCTACCTCAAGGAGGGGCTCTGTGTTTTGAACACCCGCATTCAGATGCCTACGACTCGTCGAATCGTCTTTATCTAGTCGACCGCGATTGTAAGAAAGTGGTTTGCACGGATTTTGGCGCAAAAAGCCTTCTATACGCAGTGGCGGTTCAAGAGGACATCATTTGGCTCAAAGGCCGTTTCTATAATTCTTCGCTCACAAAAGAGTCTAACGAGCCCAGAGGACCCGTCGTCTTGGGGTTTGATATGCAGCTTAATTACTTGCCGGAAAAGAAGCTTGCGGTGGAGGACTTTCCAAAGCCCCGAGACTCAAGCCGCGTGGGCGTCTTTCCATGATCCGGTGGTCAGAGCTAATCTCCGGTCAAGCAGACTCTAAAATTCTATGTGATGCTACCGGCTCCTTGGATGCGAATTGTGGCAGAACTGGGAGATGCAAAACCCCAGTGTTTTGACGACTCGCGCGACTCGAAAAACGACTCGATTTTCGGTGCGCGACGCGAAATACAACGCCGCAGGTGCCATGCACCGAGTTGCATGGGCGCTACAGAACTCCCAAGCAATTGACCAGAAATGCGAAAAACCCTGGGAAAACCAGGGTTTTGCAGCGGAGAGGACAGGAACCGAACTTTTGGGTGTTTTCCCAATGTTTTTTGGGTAGTTCGAATCCTACCACTTTGCAGCATCTCGATCGAAGTCGAAACAATGCGGCGGACTACAGCAAGTCCAACAAGGGCTTGAGTCCGTGGACTGTATGAATCAATCCGTTGACTCGATACGCCATTTTATTCACCAACTCTGCGATTCCTTCAACAGATCTTTATGGCTGAATGACATCGCGGGTTTGAGTCGCTATCCCGTTTTTCTTGACCACAGAACACACCGAACACACGGAAACAAATCCTCCCATTGGTAGCTGCTAATCATGGCCCCGCAAGCGTAAAGCCGAATGGTGGCCATGTGGCGTGATGGGCATAAACTCGGGGGCAATGGAGCGTTCCAGTAATTTCAGCAGAAAGTTGCCTTCGCTCCGGGCACCACCGGTCTTGGCTCCTGGTTGTTCGGATATCTTACTGTAAGTTTTGGCGTTATGTTTCGGTCGATTCCCAGGGGCAATCGCTCCCTGCGGGCGATCATGTGGTTGAGACTTTGAGTCGCTGGGGCTTGCGTTCCCGGGGCGGTATTCCAAGGGAAATACGAATCTGATGGCCGATATGCTCCCCCGCGAAGAATACATCGAGCAAGCTTATTTGTTCAGGATTCTCTGGGAGAGGCTCGGTCAGGACCTCACGCTCCAAGATCTACTGCAGCAATGCCGCTACGAGGTGCTCGCCACGACCAAGCTCCCCATGGCGATCGACTTTCTCAACAGCGAGTTGAAGCACTCGGGGGCGATTTCCCAGGGCATGCGCAGACTGGCGCACTACTTTACTCCCTACCAAGCTTTCCTGGTCGGACAGGCCGAAGAGGATAGCGGACGCTTCGACTTCAGGACGTCGCTCTTGGTCTTGCAAGCCGAGGCGCTCTACAAGAGCACGGCCCAGTTCGATCGTCAAGGACTGTTCTTCTATCAGTTCGAGTCGCTCTGTCGCCACCGCCTGAAGTACGATTTGGGGCTCAAAGCCATGAGCCTCGATTCGGCTTATAACAACGACTGGCAAGAATGGTTGATGATCCTCCAAAAACAACTTGGACTCGTCGACCTTGCCGATCTGATCTATGGCCGTAGCGAGGATTTTGTCGAGTATCGAAAGCGGCATTTAGGTCCCGATTCCAAAACCGAATACCCCATCCTATTCGGTGTCCGTGAAGGCAAGATCGCCTATGCCAATCGCCGCAAAGAGCCGCTGTTTCTTTTCGCCGCCATGCAACGGCACCTGAGTTATCCCGATGTGCCGAAGCGGGAAACGATCAACGAAACCTTGGAAATGATCCCGCAGATGCAGCGTCGAATCGAACGCTTGGAAGCGAGGATGAAGCTCATGGAAGAAGAGCAGCGTCAGGGGATCGACATCACCAAATTTTATGGGAAATCGGTCCCTCCGATGATCGATTTGGCCGATGGCATGGATTTGCCGGAAATCGACTGAACGCGTTTCTAGAACCGATCGGTTCGTGATACAATAGTTAGGCCGTTTTTTCTTCTTTGATGGGCAACCTAAGTCGATTTCCTATGAATTCAGCGGATCAGGCGCAAGCCGACCTTGAGCGATTGCAGCGTGCGCGCGAGCAGATCGTCTCCCAACTTTCCAAGACGATCGTCGGCCAGCAAGAGGTCATCGAGCAGTTGCTGATCAGCATTTTCGCTCGTGGCCATTGTTTGCTCGAAGGCGTACCGGGTTTGGCCAAGACGCTTATGATCAGCACGTTGGCAAGAACGATGAATTTGTCGTTCAGTCGAATCCAGTTCACACCCGACTTGATGCCTGCGGACATCACCGGCACGGAGATCATCGAAGAGAACAAGACCACCGGAGCTCGGGAGCGTCGGTTCATGGAGGGGCCGCTGTTTGCCAACGTGGTGCTTGCCGACGAAATCAACCGAACCCCTCCGAAGACCCAGGCGGCTTTGCTTGAGGCGATGCAAGAGCGTCAAATCACGGTGGGGCGAACCAGGCACACCCTGCAGGATCCTTTTTTCGTTTTGGCTACGCAAAACCCCATCGAACAAGAGGGGACCTATCCGCTCCCGGAAGCGCAGCAAGACCGATTTATGTTCAAAGTCTGGGTGTCGTATCCGACTTTTGACGACGAGTTCGAGGTAGCCAAGCGGACAACGGGTCGAGGATCGAGCGATATCCAATCGGTCTTGAACGCCTCGGAGATCCTTTCGCTCCAGGAGTTCATCCGGGGCATTGAAGTCTCGGAAAATGTGATCCGATATGCCTTGGCGTTGGTCCGTCAGACTCGCATCGGTCAACCGGGGGTCCCTGACTTTGTCCAGGACCAGTTGGCTTGGGGCGCCGGCCCTCGGGCCGTCCAGTTCTTGATTCTTGGGGCCAAAGCCAAAGCGGCTTTATCGGGCAGGTCCCATGTGGATACTGCCGATGTGCAGTTCTGTGCCAAGCCGGTCCTGCGGCATCGCATCGTGGTGAACTTCGCCGCCGAGAGCGATGGCGTGACGAGTGATAAAGTCATCGACCAATTGATTCAAAACACGCCGACTGCTCAAGACCAACTGCTGCAAGATGCCCGATTCCAAAAACTATTTGCATCCTGAAGCAATCCGGCGGATCGGTTCGATGGAACTGAGGGCACGAAATGTGGTCGAGGGGTTTCTCTCGGGCATGCATCGCAGTCCGTACTTTGGTCAGTCCGTCGAGTTTGTCCAGCACCGTCAGTACGTCCCGGGCGACGACCTTCGCCACATCGACTGGAAGGTCTGGGGCCGGCAGGACAAGTTGGTCGTCAAGCAGTACGAGGAAGACACCAACCTGCGTTGCACCTTGCTTGTCGACGCGTCGGCTAGCATGTCCTATGGTCGTGGATCGCTCAACAAGTTCGATTACGCTGCGACGATCGCTGCTTGTATGGCTTACTTGAGTCTCCGCCAACAAGACTCGGTCGGATTGACGGTATTTGACCAAAAGATCCGGACCAAGCTCCCTTGGCGTTCGAGCCGCAACCACCTTCAAGCGATCTACAAGGCGCTCGAACAAACTCCCGTGGTGGACAAAACCGATCTGACCAAAGTTTTTCGCGAGATCAACGACACCTATCCCAAGCGGAGTTTGATGGTCATCGCTTCGGATTTTCTCGGAAGCGAAAGCGAGACCCTCAAAGGACTCACCGCACTCCGAAGCGCAGGCCACGACATCTTGGTATTCCACGTGATGGATGACGACGAATTGGACTTCCCGTTCAACGATCCGACGCGATTCGAAGGGCTCGAATCGATCGACTCGCTGACCTGCAATCCGCGCGCTCTGAGGGACGGCTACATGGAGTCCTTGCAGCGTTTCCTCGACAGGGTTCGCCACGCCTGCGCCAGTGCCCGGATCGATTACCAACTGGTGCGTACAAGCCGACCGGTAGACGCGGCGTTGTCGGCCTACCTGAGCGCTCGCATGGCGCACATGAGAAAGAGGTGATGCCCATGCAATTCGCATACTCACCCCTCGCGTGGGGATTCCTACTGGTCCTTGTTCCGCTGTTGATCCATTTGATCAACTTGGTCAGGCACAAACGGACCCCTTGGGCTGCCATGGAATTTCTGCTCGAGAGCTATCGCAAAAATCGCCGTTGGGTGTGGCTCAAGCAGGCGCTTTTAATCGCCTCTCGCATGCTGGCTATGGCGTTGCTCGTCGGAATGCTTGCTCAGTGGTTGACCGACTCGAAGATGTTCGCATGGATGGGACGAACGAGCGTTCATCACTATGTCATCCTCGATGACAGCGCCTCGATGCACGATAGCGCCAACAACAAATCGGCGTATCAAAACGGACTCGCCGCGATCGCTTCGATCGCCTCGGTATCCAAGCAGGACTCGCAGAACCATTTGCTCAGTGTTTTCAGAGCATCCAAAGTGCAGTTTGCTGCAAGCGCAAAATCCAACGCCGAAATCCGCGCCGACTCGGTCGCTGAATTGCTTGCCCAGACCATCCCAACAGACCCCTCGGGAATCCTGACAAAAATCAACTCGACACAACCGACATCGATCGAAGCGAGCCTGCTCGATAGTCTCGATGTGGTCGCGCGACTGATCAAGTCCAGCGAAGACCAAAAGTCGATCGTTTATTTGTTGAGCGATTATCGGTCCAAGGATTGGGGCAATCCGGTCACGATCCGCCAACGGCTTCAGGCGATCCAAGGCGAATCGGTGGAGATTCAACTGGTCGACTGCGTCGAGGCCCGCCACGAGAACCTTACGATAACGAGCATCGAACCGCGTCAAGAAGTCCTCGCCGCAGGAGTCCCGACGATGGTCAACGTCACGGTTCGAAACCAAGGGACAACGGCGGCCCGGAACGTGAGCGTCCGAGTTACGGCCGTCGACTACAGCAGCGCCGATGCAGACCCGAAGCCTTCGGACCGATTTTCAGGCGTTGTGACCGAACTTCCTCCCCTCCTTTTCGAACGGATCGAACCGGGTGAGTCCACCACGCGGAACGTCCAAGTCGTCTTTCCAAAGAGTGGTTCGCATGTGGTCCAAGCCGAGTTGCCTCCCGATGCGATTGGACCCGACAACCAAGCCAGTTGCGTGCTGGATATCGCCGAAGGGATCCGCGTCTTGCTGATCGATGGGGATGCAGGTGGCAAGCATTCGTATTTCTTCGAGTCGGCGCTCGATCCGGGTGGAAACGCGAGGACCGGCTTGCTGATCCAACGCGAACGGCCCGAGTACCTTCGGGATTCGGATTCGGTGGCCTTGGACAATTACGCTTGCATCATCCTTCAGTCGATCCCTGGATTGGATCCGCGAGCCCTAGCCAATTTGCATCGGTATGTTTCGGGTGGTGGTGGGCTTTCGATTTGGTTTGGCGATGATATCGCAATGAACGATTACTTGCGAAACTATGGGACTTGGGCCAAACCGATCCCTGGGGCCGAAAACACGTTGCCGCTTTTGCCCTTTGGGCTCACCGGCCCGATCGAGCTCGGCAAAGAATCGGGGGACTCGACACCCGACGTGCTGGCCGAATCGCATCCGATCTTTGCTCCGCTGTTGGGCCTTAGCAATTCCCCTTTCCAATTTGTCCGTATCGAACGCTATGTTGGAATCGATACCAAGACCCCTACGGGTGCCGAGAAGCTATGGAAGCCCGTAGCGAGTTTGAGGAACCGCGATCCGCTGATGGTCGACTACCCGTTGGGGGCAGGGCGGGTGCTCATAGGACTCACCTCTTTGGACCGTCGCTGGAGCAACTGGCCCCAGGATCCCACGTTCGTCGTGGCGGCTTTGAAGATGGTCGGATACTTGGCGAGTTTCAAACTTCCCGAGACTTCGCGCCCTGCCGGTACCGCCCTGCGATGGGACTTCTCGGCCCAAGAAATGCTCCCTGAGACTCGCTTGGTACTCCCGCCGAGCAGTCTTCGTGGCGTCCGACCCGTCGTTCAAATCAATGCGGTCGACATCGGCGAAAATTCGCTTCAAGCGGACTTTGGGGTCGATCCAGAATCGACCTCAGGCGACTCCAATCGGGCCTTGAGCAGCGCAGGAGTCTTCGAGTGGTGGGGGACGTCGATCCAGGGGGAGACGAAGATCAAAAACTCAGCTAGGAACACTCCGGGAGTCGAAGGGGAAACCGAACGCGTCACTCCCACCGATTTGGCTAGAAACCTCTCAGGAGTGAAGTTCAATTACCGAAGTGCCCTAGGAGGGGTCTCCGACGTGAGCTTGGCCGGGCTTTCGAATCGGAACATGCTCCTGCTGGGCTTACTCGTCGCATTGCTCATGGCCGAGCAGTGGCTTGCATGGAGCGCCTCGTACCACTTGCCCAAACGTTCGTAGCGTACCCGGACCCAAAGTATGGATCTCACAGCGAGTTGGATCGATCGAACGGCAGCCTGGCCTTTAGGCCAGCAGGACGTGCGCGTCTACTACCAATGGATGCGGCTCGAGCAGCTCGACCAGTGGCATCACTGGTTCTTTTTGGTGGTGTGTTTGGCGGCCATCGTCAGTTGGGTGGTGTATTGGTACCGCAAGGATTGGCATGAGCTTCCTAAAACGCTTGGCTATGCATTGCTGATCCTCCGATTGACGGCGCTGCTTGGCATCTTGATCTTTTTTATGGACCTGCAGAAACGGAGCGAACGGCGAGACGTTCGCTCCTCGAAGGTCGCCGTCATGGTCGACACAAGCTTGAGCATGACGATGCCCTTGGAGGAAACCCCGGGGCGCGACTCGAGCGGACCGAGCCGTATCGCCGCTGTACAAAAGTACCTTGGCCAATCGGGTTTGCTCGAGCGACTTCAAAAGGAACACGACACGACGGTCTATCGATTTGACCAGGGGACGCGGCCGAGCGTTGTCGCATCGTTCCAGAAACCGGTCGAAACGAGCTTAAGAGGCGGTTCGCTCGAAGCTCGTGAACGATTGCTGAGCTACCTAAGAGCCACGGCCTGGTTTGGAACGGTTCTGACGATCCTTGGCATCGTCTTGATGATCGGATCGCTCTTGGGAAGAGCGCTGGGCAGTTCGCAAAAGTTTCTGTCGTATTGCATCCTAGCTGGCGTCGTGACGGCCATCAGCGGATTTGTAATCATGGCGACGGCGATTCTCCGAGCCGAAACGATCCCGTGGCAATCCCTCTGGTCCAATGAGGCCTTAGCCTCGATACAGGCCGAGCAGATCGATCCACCGACGGCCAAGGACCAACCGCAGATCCCCACGCAGATCGCTTGGGAGACGGTCCTTGGTGCCACTGGAACCGAATCGCGGATCGGTGATGCATTGCAGTCGGTCTTGGAACAAGAGCAAAGCTCGACGCTTGCGGCCGTGTTGCTCCTTACGGACGGGAGAAGCAACGCTGGTGTCGACCCACAGAACGTGGTTTCTCTAGCGGCCCGGCAGGAGGTTAGGATTCATCCTGTAGGTTTGGGGACCGATAAGAATCCAACGAACGTCAAGATTCTCGATATGGAAGCCCCCAAACGGGTCTTTCCTGGCGATCGCTTTCGGATCGCAGGGCTTGTCCAAGCCTCCGGGATGCTCGGCACTCAGGTCCCAGTGCAACTGCGACGCCGACCCGGGGGGGGCTCGAACGTCGGACCGACGATCGAGGAGGAACGTACGTTGACCCTCGAAGGGGACGATGCGATTACGAGCCTATCCTTCGAGGTGACCCCTCGGGAAGTCGGACCTTGGATCTACGAACTGAAGGTCCTTGCCCCGACCAGCGACTCGAATGCAGCCGACAACCAATTCGAAAGCGAGGTTCGCGTTGTGGAACCCAATTCGACCATCCTGATCCTCGCGGGCGGCCCGACCCGCGAATATCAATTCGTGCGAAATCTTTTGTTTCGCGAACCGACGGTACAGTCGCACGTCTTTTTGCAGTCGAGTGGACCGGGCGTATCGCAAGAGGCCAAGCAGCTTTTGACGGAGTTCCCCAAGACCCTTGCCGAGATGACCAAGTACGATGCGGTCATCGCCTTCGATGCCGATTGGACCAAACTGACTTCGGAGCAAATCGACGTTTTGGAAACGTGGGTGTCCCAACAGGCCGGTGGCCTGATCGTCGTGGCAGGTCCGGTCGCGACTCCCAAATGGGCCGGCAACAACGGCAACGGCAATCGCAATGCCGAAATCCTGCGAGGCATGGTCCCGGTGATTATGAATACAAGAGGCGCCCGCTTGGTCTCGATCGGTCGTTTTGAATCCGAAACCGCTTGGCCTCTTACCGTCGCTTCCAATGCCCTGGCCACCGACTTTCTGCAGGTAGGAACGTCGATCGAGGATAGCCGTAAAGCTTGGGAACGCTTTCGCGGAGTCTTTAGCTTCTATGGATGCTACGAACCCAAGCCGGCGGCGAGCGTCCTGCTGACCTTCTCGGATCCGACCACCTTCATCAATAGCGCACCGCCGATCTACCTGGCCTCCCAGTTTTATGGCAGCGGTCGGGTTGTCTTCCAAGGGGGCGGAGAGTTTTGGCGGATGCGCGAAGTCGGTGAGCAGTACTTTGATACCTACTACACCAAATTGGTTCGGTGGGCAGGCCAAGGTCGGTTGCTCCGAGACTCCGATCGCGGGATGCTCTTGGTCGACAAAGAGCAAGCGATCGTCGGCGAGCAGGTGATGGTCCGAGCCGTTCTCAAAGACGCCCAGTTCCAACCGTTGATCCAAAACGAGGCGATAGCCAAACTGCTCGAACCCGGTGGCCGATCGACCCAGTTAAGGCTCGCACCTTTGGCCGACCCGACCCAAGCCGGAGTGTACATCGGGCAATACACGACCAGGAAAACAGGGACTTACGAGGTCCAATTGCCTATCGGAACCCTGGCCGAACAAGTCCTTTTGACGCAACAGACGATCGTGCGAGTACCAGCCTTGGAAATTCAACGCCCGCAGCGCAACGATCCACTTCTGAGCGAACTTGCCTCAAAGACCGGTGGCAAATACTCGCTTGGGTTGAGCGGCCTCGATGAGATCGTCTCGTCGATCAAACCACGAGAGCAAGTCAATTACTTACCGAATGCCCCGGACAACGAATTCCGTCAACGTCTCAATGCCCTGCTCATGGCTCTGATCGCCGGGGCGCTGAGCCTCGAATGGTTGACCAGACGCCTAAGCCGCTTGGCCTAAGAGTCCCAAGCTCCGTTGTCGTTATGTCCTCAGGGCGATCCCTAGCGTACTTCACTTTAGCCAACCGGCGGACTCCTATGATGCACGACCGTTCTATGCCCAGCCATGCGACTCCCATCCGTGCGATTCGAACCCGTGCGATGCACAAGACCTGGCTTATCCACGCCCTAGGGGTCGTCTGGGTCTGGCTAGGCGTAGCCTTCGAGGCCCGGTGCGAGGCTCCAGCGCTCGTTCGCGTGATGAGTTTCAACATCCGATATGGGACGGCCAACGACGGCATCAATCGCTGGGAACTGCGCAAGGAATTCCTGGTCGATACCATCCGAGATTTCGATCCCGATCTGCTCGGCACTCAGGAAACACTTGCAAGCCAACGCGACTACCTGGCCGATGCCTTGAAGTCCTATGCCGTGGTAGCTGCCGGTCGTGACGATGGAAAACAAGCTGGTGAAATGGCTGCCTTGTACTATCGCAAGGATCGCTTTGAAGCGATCGAAGAAGGGCACTTCTGGCTGAGCGAAACGCCGGAGAAGGTGGGAAGCAAGGGGTGGGACGCAGCGTTGCCTCGGATTGCGACTTGGGTCAAGCTCAAGGACTTGAGATCACCGGAGGCCAAGCCGATTCTATTCGTCAACGCTCACCTCGACCACAAGGGGCAAGAGGCACGAGTTCAAAGCGCAAAGCTGATTCGGGTCAAGCTTCAAGAGCTTGGCTCTGAAGCTCGCTGGATCGTCACCGGGGACTTCAACGCCTCTCCGAGCGACGAGCCATACCGTGCCCTGTTCGATCCTGCTGCCGCGCGCAAGCTGCTCGATACCTTCCGCGTTATGCATCCGGTCCAAGGGCCCGACGAAGGCACCTTCTCGTCGTTCCAAGCGAGCCAAACATCTGGCCCGCGGATCGACTGGATCGGTTGTTCAGAGGACTTCGAAGTCAGGCTCTCGCGAATCGATCGGACGAGTCGTCAAGGGCGCACCGCATCGGATCACTTCGCGATCCTCGCGGTGCTGCGTCCAACGGATGCGTTTGCCACAAGCGATCCAATCCTGCGAGTCCTGAGCTACAACATCCATCATGGCCAAGGGACCGATGGCGTTTTGTCCTTGTCTCGAATCGCAAAGATCATTCGCGACTCGGATGCTGATATCGTCGCTTTGCAGGAAGTCGATCAAGGATGCCAGAGGAGCCAGGGAACCGCGCAAACCCAAGAACTTGCAAGACTTACCGGCTACTACGCCGCCTTCGGTAAAGCGATCGATTTCGATGGCGGCCAGTATGGCCAAGCGATCCTGAGCCGTTGGCCGATCGGCGAGTTGCAAGTTCATCTTCTACCGAACGAAACCGCACCGGCACCGAAACGCGAGCAGAGAATCGCCCTGGATGTATCGGTTCCGACCGATCTAGGGCCGGTGCGCCTCCTGGGAACCCACTTGGATCACTCCAAGGAATCCTTGCGGCAGGAACAAGCCCAGTGGATCGATCGCCTCCTGAGCCAAGCTCCAGAAGTTTCAACGGTCTTAGCCGGAGATCTCAACGATACTCCCACGAGCGCGACACTCCAAGTTTTCGCGGAGCGATGGCAGATCGATCCGCGACGAGCCACTCAGGAGCTCGCTACCTATCCGAGCGAGTCTCCGAAGACTCGGATCGATTATGTCATGACCAATCGAGCCGGACGTTTGGTGGTCGAGTCGCTGGAGGTTTTGTCTGAGTCGGTCGCGTCAGACCATCGACCGATCGTCGCGACACTTCGTGTGGCGCGATAATTCGTGTAGCGCGATAAAAGGCTCAGTTAGCAAAATAGAACAGATCGTTTTCGCCGCGGATCAAAACACCTGAGCCAAACGGGATCGGTGAGCCGATCACAGGCTGCTCGAGATTCGTCTCCGAGAGCACTGTGAATCGATCGCCATCGATCTTGCCTACAAACACCACGCCATCTTCGCGCGGCGCATAGAGTTTGTCTCCAGCGATCAGGGGGGACGAATAAAAATTGGCTCTACTCTTCGGGAATTCACCTTTCCATGCGGTCTTGCCGGTCGCCGGGTCCAACGCTTCGACTTCGCCGTGATCCCGAACCAAAACCACCTTGCCATGATGCACGGCTGGGCTTGGAACAAACGTACCGACGTCTTCGCGTTTCCATGCGTGGCTTGTGGAGGTTGTGTCGCCCGTGCCGTTCAAGCGGATTCCGTAGAGACGAGGGATCCCACGATCGTTTCGTCCATAAGCGATCACGGCGGTTTGGTCGACGACCACAGGGGTGGCAATCGCAGGCCACAACTGGGCTCCGTCGGGATTGAAGTTCCCGCATGACCAAACGAGTTTTCCGTCGGCTGAGTCGTGGATGGTCACATGTTCGGCGCCCCAGACCAAGATCGATTCTTTGCCCTGGTAGTCGATCACCAAGGGGGTCGAATAACCGTGGTCGCACTCGGTGGGGACTTGGTAGTTTCTAGCGACTTTCCAGGCCACTTCGCCGGTTTGTTTGTCGAAGGCCGCGAGCCACGATTCGCCTTGATGCATCCGAGCCATGATGACATGCTTGCGAGTCAGAACTGGCGAGGTGCCGTGATCCCAGTACAGGGTGTCTTTGCCATAGGTCTTGACCAAGTTGGTCTGCCATAGGACCGTTCCGTCCAACCCCAGGGCAGCGAATGTGCCACTTTTGAAATAGACGAATAGCGATTTGCCGTCGGACACCGGCGATGCGTTGCAACCCGATCCATTGCGGTGCTTGCCCGCATCTTCTTGTTCAAAAAGAGTCCGCCATTGTTGCTTTCCGTTCTGACCGATGCACAGGACCGAATCGATACCATTCTCGGGTGCTGTCAGATAGATCTTCCCGCCAAAATGGATTGGAGTCGAGCAGCCTTTGCCAGGCAGGGGTGCTGACCATCGGAGTTGGTCCTTGGTCACTGCGTCGGGGAAGCCGGCGGTTGCGAGAGCGCCGACGGCTCCGAAATCGTTCGGACCACGCCAAGAGGTCCAGTCGCTTGGATCTTCGGCCCGAGTAGGAGCTAGAAAAGCCGAGCCTAGGCAAAGCGCCGGGGCGCAGGTCCAGGCACGCAGAAGCGTGAGCAAAGATCGTTTCATGGGATCATCGATGTCCGGAAAGGGGTTGCGGAAACGTCCGACAGATGTCCCATTCTAACGTTGGGCTTGGCCGCGTGCGAGCAGTTCGTGAGGGCCAATTCGTTATGCGTCTGCCAACAGACCTTCGACCAGCGATTTGACCTTCGAGCCGATCAGATCGCGTACGGCTCGAAATTCCTCGGGGGACATATCCCTGGGGTCAGGGATTTTCCAGTCGATGCGTTCTTTGGCGAGCACCATCGGGCACTCGTCCCCGCAGCCCATCGTCACGGCCACATCGACCTGGGTTCCGTTGAACGCATCGAGGCCTTTCGAGTGGTGCACACTCAGGTCGTAGCCAAGCTCTCTCATCGCTTCGATCGCTTTAGGGTTGACTCGACCGCTAGGGCGCGAGCCGGAGCTGTTGGCCTCGATTCGACCTTGGCCATAAATCCGCGCAAAGGCTTCGGCCATCTGGCTTCGGTTCGAATTTTCGACGCAGACAAATAGGACTCTCTTGAGGTTGGCCATGCTAGCGATAGAGGGGTTAGGAAAGAGTGGTCAGGAAAAACAGACGGTGGAATAGGATCACGAGCAGCAGTCAGGTCCTGAGCAGGAGGACATGACATTCAGGTCGATGCGGCATTTATCCGGTGCAAGGCACGCGGTATGTTTGTGGGTCAGGTCCAACACAATGCCGTTTGGCTCGGCATGGATCGTCCCGACGGGGTACTGGGAAACGACTCCTTGTTCGTACTCGATTTCCAGAGGCACATCCCGATGATCGAATAGACCGAGCCCCTTATCGAGGATCTTCGATAATTTGGTGGTATTCAATCGGTGTTCGGTATCGTTGGCGACCCAGACTTGAAGCACGCAGCTTGTGGCACTCCGTAGGGTACCACCGCAATCGACAAAGCGTTTCTGCACATGCCCCACTTCGGTTACATGGAAGTGGGCCGGTACATGGTTGCCATCGGGGAGTCGAATGGCCACCGATTCATCGGGGTGGTTTTCAAGGAGTGCCAGGAGGTTTTGAAGGTTCATGGTACGTTCATTCTTTCATCGAGAGGGCCGACTGAATCGTCGGCAGAGGGTTGGAGTGCGTAGAACAGAGGAACGCTGGCGATCGCTCCGGTCACGGGTGCGACGAGATAGATCCATAGCGATGCCAAATGCATCGACACGAGCGCTGGGGCTCCGGATCGGGCTGGGTTCATTGAAGCCCCGGAAATCGGTCCTGCGAACATCGCTTCGAGTGCGATCAGAGCACCGACGGCGATTCCGGCCATGGCACCTTTTTCCTTCGAGCCGGTCGAGACACACAGGATCACGAGCATCAGGATCCAGGTCAGGATAAACTCCAAGAGGAACGATTGCGCAGATCCGTTGGCTGGCAGTGTCGCTCCAAGGGTTGGATGGCCTGGGAACATCACGCGCAGCATCAGGCTCGCAAGCAACGCCCCGGCGAATTGACTGGCGATATAAGGTGCAACGAGGTGGCCTGGGAATTTTCGGGCGACCCAAAATCCGATGCTCACTGCGGGATTTAGATGGCAACCGGAGATATCCCCGAGAGCGTAGATCAGGGCCAGGACGATCAATCCAAAGGTCATTGCGATCCCCGCATGTCCGATCGCTCCGTTGCTCACGTCGTTGATAACGATGGCACCGGTGCCGCAAAAGACCAGAGCGAAACAACCGAACGATTCGGCAAGCAATCGTCGCGCAGTATCGGAGAGCTTGAGTGGTTGGTTCAGCATGAGCTTTTCTCTTTGCAGGTTCGATCGACAGAGCGTTGATTGGACTCCCGCGAGGTGACCTCTTCCATCAGGCACAGTCCTCGGTCGAGAAGCGACCGGACACATAGGTCGACCAATTGATAATGGATGCTGTTGCCTTCCCGGCGTGAACGAAGGATCCCCAGATCCGAGAGGCGTTGGAGTTGGTTCGAGACGGCTTGGGGTTTCATCCCGAGGGAGTTTGCCAGGTCGCTTACACACAGTTCGTCGGCTCGGACCAGAGCGTGGAGCAAGCGTAGGCGAGTGTCGTTGGCGAGAACTTTGAAAACCGCCGCGAGGCCACCTGCTTGGATGGGTGAGAGCAGAGGTCGTTCCTTGAGATCGATTTGCTTGCAGCATTCGGAAGCGGCGCTGGAAGCTTTTCCTGGGGCTTTTTGGCGTGGGCTTCGGGTCGCTGTGGTCGAAGTATTTTTGTTTGTGTTGATGACGGGCCCCTTTCTGCGACGGTCTTGTGACATGCTATTACACTATACTGTGTAGTAGTGTTCGTCAAGCCGACGGGCATTTGCTGTAAGTTCGGGGAAATGCACGGGAAGAGGTTGACGGACGGGAAGAGGTTGAAGACGGGAAGAGGTTGAAACACAGAGGCACAGAGGGCACAGAGGAAAGCTGAGGGGAGGAAAGCGGAGGGAAGAGAAGGGGAGGGAAGAGAAGGGGAGGGAAGAGAAGGGGAGAGAAGCGGAGGGGAGGGAAGAGAAGCAGAGGGAAGAGAAGCGGAGCGGAGGGGATGAACGACTCAGCGCTTTGGACTAGCGACTCGGACTCTTTTCGAACGTATAGGATCGCATCGAATAGGCCGGAACGAGGACCTCTAATTCCAAAATCTCTTGGGGGCTTATGGGTATCGTTTGTGCTGGATCGTTCAGGGTCGTATCCTTCAGAGTCGTATCTTTCAGGTGGGCCTCTGGTCGCGATTGGCGCACGAGGGCCTCTTGGCGCAGTCCAGTGTAGTGCATCGGGACCTTGAGCCTCTCTCGCAGTTGGCCAGAGGTCGGATTGTAGACGACAAGCATTCCTTGGGTGGGCAATTGCGGATTGACGTGCAAGCACCAATCGAGTCCCGAGGCATCGGGACGCCGCCCATGGATCAGGTCGCTCTCGAGGATGTCCCGGTGCTGTTTGTACCACCTTACCTGCTGCTTGACCATCTCCTTGACTCTGTCGGTATCGTAGAGACGAGGCCCCCGATAGCATGCTTGTACTCCGAGTCCTAAGTTCGATTGGATCATGTTTCGATAATGGTCGATGTTCTTGTCGAGCGGTTCGATCGTCGCCGCCGGCCCCCCACCGTGATACTCCGTCAACGGGACAAACATCCAGCCCATGCTCGGGGTTTTCTGCCAAGTCCCATCGTAGATATTCTGGCGAGTATGGATGGTCTGCTGCTCTCGGGGCAACGACCAGTTGACCTCCCGATAACCCATCCCGGTTTTATTCGAACCGACCAAAAAATAATGATCGGGGACATTTAAAAACAATCCCTCTGCGCGGCACCAACGGTAAAACTCTGCGATCGTCTCCCACTGATTCCATCGCGAATCGTCGAGGCCCTGATGCCCAGGATGCAACTGGCTCTTGCACGGATCGCCGGGGTACGAGCCGTCGTGTTCCAGCAGAGTAAAACCGCTGTTGCGATGGAATTCATAGAGTCTTGCAAAGTACTTGTTTCCCCATGAGCTTTCCAAGCAAGGCGAGTTTCCGAAGGTAGGCTTTTGACCCTCGGGCATGACCACATCCTCGTTGACCGAGATCGATCGAGATGCCAGAAGGGAATAGCTTCCTATTTCGATATTCTTCGCCTTGGCCGCCGCTGCGAATTTCTGAGCTTTTTCCATCATCGCGCCGCTTTGGCTCTCGAGATTGAATCCGCTGCCAAAGCTCAAGATGAGCATCTCGAAGCCGACCTCATGGCACTGCTCGATCGCTCTGAGTACGGAGGCTTCGTCCGATGCGATCAAATGCATCATCAGTGGGTTTTCGGTTACCCAAGGTGCGATGCAGCGAAAGAGTTTTCGGACGGCTAATCCCGATCGTTCGCGATCGAAGGAATCCTGGACCATTACCCATCCTCGATAAGAACTCCAGCCTTGACCTGCAGGGATGATCTGAGCAGGTCCAAGATCCGGACCGATCTCAAGCAAGCAGGGAGTCTTCTTCTCGTAATTGACCTGGGTGTGATAATCCGGATCGGCGACCCAACGATACGATCTGCGATTGGCTCCTTGACTGGTCATCCCGCCAAAGGCCATTTCGGTTTCGATATGGAGGTTCGGTGGAGTCAGTCCGACGCTCAGCGCGTCGACCTCTGAGGTGTGCTCGACTGCAGCAAGTAAGTCGCTGCAATATCGATCGACGCGGACCGGGCTTGGGGTTGGATTTTCGATGGTAATCCATTTGCCGTAAGCAGGGAGTCCGTCGTAGAGTTCATAGTGCACATCGACGCGCAGAGGGCTTTGAGCGTCGTCTTTGACCAGTCCTTTGTCCCATTTGCTATAGACTCGGAAATCGTAGAAGCCGCATTGAGTCTGCTTGGGCGCAGCGGGGTCCTGCGTGGCGGCTTGCAAATTGTCCCTCGGGTTTCCGGATCGATCGGATTTACCGATCCGTACGGCAGTCGGATGGATGCCGTTCCAAGGGATCTGGAAGAGCTTGTGGTAGACGCGCTGGTCGGCTGGTCGCTGGGGATCGACCGACTCGCTCGGAGTGCTATCTACTGGTGAGTTCGACGGTTGTTTCAGTTGGGCCACATCCCAAATCATCTGGTCGTCTTGCCATCGAACTCTGAGCGCATAGCGACAGGTTCGCTCGATGCCATTGTCTTGTTCGGCGAACCGAGGGATTTTAGCAAGCGACTCGGCACCACGGTTTCGAAGTTCAAAGTGCCCGTGTTCGCCGCGATCTCCGGGTCTTAAGTTCACCTCGATCGCGCCGTCGGGGCGGACCAAGGCCAAGCCGGGGCCCCAGCTTGTGTCTTGATCATCGATCGGATCGATAACGACCTCGACGCAACCGGCATCCTCGGGCACGGGACGTTCGAGCAGCAAGGCGCGACCGACCTGACCGGACAGGATCAGGCCTCCGCGGGCGTTTTGGAACAGAGGTGTTTGAGAATCGCCGTTTCTGGTGTTCTCATCCGTGAGGACTTTCCAATTCGACTTCGGGGTCTCGAACGCATCCTCGGTGAGCAACGAGCGTCCCTGGTCCGAAGGAACCTGGTGGCTCCAAAGTCTGCTTGGCCCTTCAAAGTGCAGCACCAGTTCGATACCTTTGGGCGGCCAAGCGGTATTGGGCGCATGGTGGCGGGTTTGCTTCCAAGCCATTCGAGGTAGGATCGAAGGTCGGATTTGGTAGCCTTGGTATTGGAATGCGTCCGGGTTGTTCTTCAGGGAAGGGATCCAAGACGGGTCCAAGAAGGCGTAGTTGGGTTGCCCTTGGAGTCCCCCGACGTCATAGCGCAGGCCGTCGAGCTCGACGGTTGCCTCGGGCTTGACCCCGCGCAGGATCGTCTCTCCGGTGATCAGATTCCGAAAGCCGATGCTCGCCGCGTTGGGGACAAGCGCGATACGGCGTTCGATCAGTCCGTTGCTGAGGACAAGTTCCCGACCACTTGGCAAGAGTTCGGCTTTTGCTTGATAAGGAGTTGGATCGACCAACCAATCTTGGGCCAAAGCAAACGAAGAGGCCAGCCCGAAGGCGAAAAGGCACACCAGGCAACGCATCATGATGGAGGTCTTACTATTTGAAAGTTCGAGCCGCTCGGCGCGGTGGACTGACATTCGTCGAGCGTCCGAGAATCTCTCTTAGTATACGCTGTTCCAATTCGGTGTCGTTCTCTTGTCGGATCCAGCCTAGCGTGATCGGTTGCCCTACGAGTCCAGGGCTTGCTCGAACGATCGTCCCATCGTGCCTAGCGATCGCGGAACCTTCGGAGGAATACTGAGAGCGGTCGACATCCTCGAGCTCTTTGATCACCTCGACTCCTACCGAAAAGCCCTGTTCGATCGGGATGGCTCGGATAAAGCAGGTTCGCCGGATGGTTTGCAGGGTGCTTTGGATACGCTGGAAACCGAAGGCGGTGTCTTTTCGCCATGGTTCGAGCAGAGTCGCGCCGATTTCAGGATAGGTCTCCATGCGACCTTCGAGCCACTGCGTCGCGTCTCGCGAGGCTCTCTGCTCGGACTTGATCCGAAAGTAGTCCTCGACGGTATCGACGATTTGATTCCAGAGAAACTCGCTGTCGTTGACGCCGACGGTGATCGGATTGGACAATTGCGTTTTTTTATCGAGCGGAATCGAAGGGATCAGAAATCGCGTCTGTTGCAGATACGAACAGCCACCGAGGCCGCTTCCGACGGCAAGTCCTGCAATGAGCCGCGAGCCAATCCAGGCACCGACCGATGCGCGCTTGAGGAAATTCCTTCGGTCCTGACACGTCACGAGCTAGGATCCTGCGAAGGTTTGGGCTTCGATACCCCTTGAGGATTCAAATCCTTGAGAGATTTCCCCAGCCGTTTTCGTGGGGTGCGGCTCGATGTGGCGAGTCCATCGGCACCAGCCTGTCCGGCGTCGATCAGCCCTGCATCGATCGGCCCTGCATCGATCGGCCCAAGGCTCATGGCTCCGGTTCCAATCGCTTTGGCAATACTCGGATGAAAGCTCTCATTGCTATCGACGGTCCCCAAGGCATCCAAAGCGTCGCTGACGCCAAGCAGTACCGATTGCTTGACCCCTTGGCGAATCCATCCAAAAAATCCGTTGTTGGTCATAGAGTCAGCCACTCTCGAAGTTGGTGTGGAATCGGTTTCGTTTCGATCTGCGCGTCGAAGATTACCAAAGCTCGCCGACAAGCCGCCAGTGCAGAATTCCCCAGGAAATTCCCACGGGAATCCTAAAGTGAATTAACCTGCGGCATTAAAAAAGCGTCGACTGGTACCACCAATCCTTCCAGGTCCAACCCGGTGGAGGCATAAATGGAACGATGGTGTACCAAGGTTGATCGTCGAGTGAACGAGGTTTCACGGTCGCTGGATTCTTGGAGGGCTCAGGGTTTGCGAGCATGGGTGCAGGAGGGTTTAACGGGGAGGAATTAGGCTGAAAACAGGCTCGGTAGTCGCGTTGGATCGAATCGATCCAAGCGGAGGTTTCGGCCGTTTCATCCCCTGGAAGCCAGGACAGATTTGAATGCTCGAGCCGATCGCGGGCCAATTGAAAATCTTCTTTGGCCACTGCGGCCATGCTGAGGTTATGCCAAGCGGCACGATTCCAGGGGTGCAAGTCGGCGGCCTCTTGCCATTCCCGTTCTGCTTGCTCCCATTGCCCGAGCCTTGCAAAAGCGTTCCCTTTGCGAACGCGAGCCGAGCCGGGCATCAACCAAGGTAGATCGAGGGTTGCTTGAGTCGCCGTCGTCGTCGGGACGACCATTTCCCAAGATCTCCGAGCGCTTGCGGCGATGACTTTGGATTCTCCGGAACCTTGGTAAGCCAGATCGGGGTAGTCGAGTTGGGCTCGTTTGGGATCCATGTCGATGGTGTGTTGACCGATTCGGCTCCCCGTGCGAGCGTCGAATACCGTCCAGCGAACACTCATCGATTCATCGGGGGGTGGCTTTTTGAGAAATGAAAAGAGTCTGCGTTGCTTAGGCACTTGCCTGGGTTCAAGATCGTGCTGGAGGATCTCTCCGCTGAGCACATACTGTGCACCGGCCCGTTTGGCCGCACCGTAGGCGGCCATTTCGCTTGGTTGTCCATCGTAGGAAACCAATTGAATTCCGCTTATGTTTTCGAGTTGATCCGGATAGAGAACCGCCAGATGGGGCATCGTTTGAGGCCGGGTCGCGATCAAGCTTTTGTCGAGCTTCTCGGCGACTTGCTCAGGCCCTCCGACCGGAGCGACTGCCACGGAGACGGCCGAGCCGGTTGAAAGTCGGGGTGTTTTCCATACGTGCATCGGCGCGTTCATGTGGCAACCGGTCAGCAGAAACGAGAGCATTCCAGAAAACAAAAATCCAAAGCGAATCATAAGTTTGGCGATCCAAAACGTGTCGTTGTGTCCAAGGAGTCCAAATCCCGCAATCTGATGACGCAGTCTGGGAGCAGATACGCCAAATGCCCCTAAAGTGTCAAGGAAGATTGGGAAAAGCCTGAAAGACTGGGCAAACCGGGTAGGATCGAGCCGAAGGCCGTGGGCGATTTCCGGATTTTTCCGCTAAGAATCCCGCGGCCAAATCGTTAACACTTACGTAAATCCGTCTTTTTCACTCGCGTCGGCTCGTCGATCGCACGGGGCGATCTAAACTGGAATTGGACCCGAGGTCCAACCCTCATCGAACTTACTTCGAACCTACTTTTCGTGCAGATATGCAACCTATCCTCATCCTTGTCTGTTTTTTCCTACTGTTGCTTTCTTCTCTAACGGGCAATGCGCAAGCTCAGGGGGTACAAGCGCCCTCGGCCACCGAGCCGTTGGGATTCCTCGAACGCTTTGCCCTGAGTGAACAGCGTTCGGAAACCCTCGAAGAGCTTATTCCCAACACTCCGGAATACTTTTTCTTCCAGGTCCTTAACGCCCAGAACGAAGGACGTATTGCCCAAGCCAGAAGCCTGCTGGCTGAATGGATAGCGAAACACAAATCGAACGATTTGACGCGACGCATGGAGACTCGCCAAGCGTTGCTTGAGTATGCGTCGAACCCCAATGCTTCGATCGAGTATCTTCAAGGTACCTTCGGAATCAACACCTCCCACCCAGCTCCGAGGAAAAACGAAGCTGCCGAATTGCCGACCAAGCTCGATGCGAATCTGATCGATTGGAAGACGATTGTCCGAGATACGGTCAAGCAATCCGGGATCGACACGATCGAGGACAGTATCCTGGCCGATGTGCTTGTCGATGTTCCGAATATCGATGAGCTTCGCAAGTGGTTCGCTCGTTCGCATCGGATCGACTCCCCGAAACTTATCGAGCGGCTCGTCGAAGAACTCACGACGATCCACTCGCGAGGATTTGGTTGGGCACCGATCCACGGCGAACTGACCTTGGCCCAGCTCGAGGAGCTCCAAAAGCAAATACCAACGCTTAACCAAAACGCCAATTACGTCTTAGAGCGGCTCCGACACTTGCTCCCTACGGATGATGAGTCGATCCAAGACACCGCAGTTCGAAAAAGGCAGCTTGAACAAGCCGAAGCGTATGCCATCTCGCTCCCGGAAGTTCACAATAGCTTGATCGCCGCAGTCCTCTACCAACGCTTGGTTTTCGACTTGGAACAAGGCACACCGGACCGTGATCGTTTCAAGCGTTACCTTCGATTGCCCAATTCGCGACCGATCTGTTCGGCAGAGTTTCGCAATGCGATGCGGGAGAAGCCTCTGGTCGATATCCAGGCTGCGTTTCCTTTCCCACCCATCAATCGACCTATCGGCAACGACATGCCCTTGATCGAAAAGTACCTTGACCTGTACTTTCAGACCGATGCGAGCATCGACGAGTTTGCAAACGTGCTCGAACGGGGGTACCTGCAGCGATTCTTCGCAACGACGAAAATCCTTCACGGGCTGGGCGATCCCAAAACGTATTATGCGCAGCTCTCTGCCCAAGCCCAGAAGGAACTTGCCGAACGCATCGAAGTCCAATTTGCTCCAAACAACCCAACGATCTTCAAAACCGATGAGCGCGTCCGCTTGACCTTCGATCTGAAAAACACTCCCGAGCTTTTCGTTCGGATCTATCGGATCAATGCGAGGAATGTACTCAGCAAGCAGCAATCGGCCGTCTCGACGGCATTGGACCTCGACGGGGTTGTACCCAACGTCGAACGCAAACTGGTCTATGCGCAGAAGAGCGACCGACGCCATCGCGAATCGATCGAACTGCCGGAACTCGACGGCCAGGGTGTTTGGATCGTCGAGGTCCTTGCCGGGGGGCAACGCAGCCGAGCCTTGGTCCAGAAAGGCCAGCTCTCGGCCATCTTGGCAATCAGCGATGCGGGCCAATTGGTACGGATCGTCAACGCCGAGGGCGAGCACGTGCCGACGGCCCGCGTCCAAATCGGTGAACGCGAGTTTGAGCCCGACAAGAGCGGGTGGATTTTGATTCCGTTTGAACAGTCGACTCAACTCAAGAATATGCTGCTGGTCGACGGGAGCTTTGCCGTCCTTGAACCGTTTAACCACCTCGGGGAAGCTTACGAGCTGCGAGCCGATTTTCTCGTCGATCCTCAATCCATGCTCGGGGGCAATCGGTCTGCCGTGGTGGTTCGAGCGCAGTTGCTGACCCATAACCAACCAATCCCACTTGCCAATCTCACAGAAATCGAATTGCGAGCGACCAGCAAGGATCAGAGCGGCGTACCGAGCACCCAGGTTTTCACGAATCTTAAGCTCGACGAAAAAGAAGAACTGACTCAGGAGTTCAGTGTCCCACCGAGGCTCGCCGAAATCGAGTGGAGCCTGCATGCGAAGATCAAGCAGATGCGCACCGATACCCTGCAATCGCTCGTTGCAACCCACAAGACGGATGTCAACGACTATGGGGATCGTTTGCGCAGCCTATGGGTTTATGATTCGTATTTGAATCGGACATCAGAGGGTTTTAAGGTCGAACTGCGAGGCCGAAACGGGGAACCTCTTGCACGCGCAGCGGCGCAACTGGAATTCAAACTCTACGGGGTGAGCCCAACGCGCTCGTTGCGATTGGCCAGCGATGCCCAAGGCCAGATCGATCTTGGAAATCTCGCGGGAGTGGAACGTTTTTGGATCCGTGGAGCGGAATTTCCTAAACGCGAGTATTCGATCCATCGCCATGAATTCGATTGGCCACAGTCGGTCCACGCTCCGGTCGGCGAAACGGTCAGTTTCGTAGGTCCGATCGTGGCCGAACAACAGCCGAGCCAAAGGGTGGGTATCGAGGCGCTCGGGCGTCAGGTAAGGCGTTTTTCTCTTTTCGAACAGCGCTCGGGCGTTGTGGTCAGCGATCGGACCGAGAAAATCAAACTCCTCTCGGGTACCATGGAAATTTCCGGACTCGATCCAGGATGCTATCGCTTGGTGGATCACCAAGCTGGAACGCAATGCGAAATTCAAATCACCGCTGGCGAGCGACGCGATGGATGGATCGTCGGCAAGCACCGAACGCTCTCGAGGACGCCGACCGAGGCGCTAGCGATTCAAGAGATTGCGATCGTCGATGGAAAACTCCGAGTCGACCTTAAGGGTTCCGACCCGACGACAAGACTCATGGTCGTCGCATCGCCTTATGCACACGCTGAGTCCAGCGGCTGGTTGCGGAGAACCCAAAGAAATTTTGCCCCGGTGCTCAAGCGGGAGCGAGTTCCGAGTTTTTACATCGACTCGATGAAGCTCGACGAAGAGTACCAGTATGTGTTGGCAAGGCAGCAATCCGAGCCGATGCTCGGGAGCATGCTCGCTCATCCGAGCATTCTGCTGAATCCCTGGGAACTTGACGCCACGCAGAACGAGAATCAGTTTGCCAAGGATGGAGATGCTATTGCGCAGAAGCAATCCGATCCGAGGGCCGCCTCGGCGGCTCCTGCTCCGACGGATTCGTCAGGGCTTCAGCCCGCCGCAGGCAACTCCCGCGATTACGAGTTCCTCGCGCAGGGAACTCGGATTCTTGCAAATGTTCCCACGGATGGACAAGGCAGGGTCGAATTCGATGCGCAGATTTTCGATGGCACCAGTGGACTTGCGATCGTCGCTATCAGCCGCGATGCGACCGCTCAAGCTTGTATCGCTATGCCTTGGAACGGACCTCGAAGACTCGCAGACCGAAGATTGCAGCAATCCTTTGAGCTCGACAAGCATTTCATCCAAAAGAAATCCGTCCGGACCATCATGGCCGACCAAATCGCTGACTTAGGGGATGTAGGGGTAACGCAAGTTCGGGCGTACAACTCGATCAGCGAGCTATTTCCGATGATGCGTTCGATCCTGATGGATCAGGAGGATTTCAATCGATTCGATTGCCTCGAGACTTGGAGCAAACTCAGCGATGCCGAGAAACAAGCCAAATACAACGAGTTGGCTTGTCACGAACTCCATCTGTTCTTGCTCAAGCATGATCCAGAGTTTATGCAACGTGTGGTCATCCCTCATTTGATGAACAAGTCCCCGCGTCAACTCGTCGACGATTGGATCCTTGGTCAGAACCTCGATGCTTATCTGGCTCCTTGGCGCTATGAGCAGCTCAATACGGTGGAGCGAATTCTATTGGCTAAGCGATTCCCTGAGAAGCAATCGGGTTTGATTCGCCTTATGGGGGACCATCTCAAGAGCGAGAATCGTCTGTTCGATTTGGAAGCGTTGCTGTTTTCCCAGGCGCTTGACAACGGTTCGCTCGCGGCTCAGGGCGCCGATGGTTTGAATATCACCGATGCGACCCGATCGCTCGAACTAGAACGCTTGTCTGGGTCTGGGGACCTCAAGCCGGGTGCATCGTCCGAAGAACTATCCCGCTTGTCAGAAGCCCCGGGTGGTATGGGAGGCGGTGGCATAGGTGGCGGTATGGGCGGCATGAGGAATCCTTCAGGTCGTGTGCTCAGCGAGGGTAAGAATTGGAATCTTTCTCTCAATCGTCTAAGCGATGCGTCTGGTAGAGACAAATCGCCTGCTGACCGATTCGGCATGATGCGAGGTGAGAAATCTCTCAGCGAATCGAACATGCCTAACGACTTACCGGCACTCGGAAACGATTTTGTGAAAGAATCCGTCCCTGAATCCCTCTCTGAATTTTATTCGAATTCTGAGGATTTATTTCGATATTCCAAGCGTGAACTAGGACGTTCGGCAGGCAAAAAGCTACAGATTTATGAGCCCTTGGGGCCGACTCGCAAATGGGCTGAATCGCAGTTCGATCGCGTCGAGCTTGCAGAGCAGAAACCTGGACTTGTGATCCCGAGTTTATTCTGGATCGATGTGCTTAGAGACTCCGGGGACTCGCTCTCGGAACACTTGCACTTGACGGCTCGAAACAGCAACGAGGCCCTGATGGCACTGGCCTTTGTCGATCTACCTTTGGATGCCAAGCCAGGTTCGCTCAGCATCGAAAATGGCCGCTGGATTTACAAGAGCGCCGGGAAAAGCCTCGTCTACACCCAGGGCATCGTCGCGATCCCACAAGAGGAGGTCCAAGCCGATCCCAAGCAGGAAAAAGCGCAAGAAGCGAAGGTATTGCTCAGCGAAAATATGTACTTAGCCAGCGCCGATCAGAAAGGCAAGCCGGTCGATCGTCAGGAGTTGGTCATCGGAGTCCCCTACCGCAATCGAGTCGTCGTGACCAACCCGTCGGGCGATCAGGTGATGCTTCAGATTTTGATGCAGGTTCCACAAGGTTCGATTCCCTTGGAATCTGGTCGCAACGTTGTGGTCAGAGAGTTTTTCTTGGAGCCGTTTTCCACGATTGAGACATCCCACGTATTCTACTTTCCCTCAGCCGGTCAATTCCAGCATTACGGAGCTCGTGCCTCGAGCGAGGGTAAGTACCTTGCCCACGCCGCATCGAGTCCGCTTCGGGTGCTCGAAGCACCGCTGAACATCGATGACAGTTCCTGGGAATACCTAGCGGATTGGGGTAGTAACGACCAAGTTCTCGCAGCGCTCGATAAGGTCAACATCCAGGAAATCGATGTCGATCGGATCGCTTGGCGGATGCAAGACGGAGCGTTTTGGAAGCAAGTCCTCAACAAACTCGATGCGATCGGGATCTATAAGCCAACTCTCTGGGCTTATAGCTTGCAGCATCGCGATGAGAGACGCTTACGAGAGTTTTTCGAATCCGACGAACGGATTGTTGGTCATGCGTTTCCTTATTTTGATCATCCGTTGATGCATGTCGATCAAGAATCGAGGCTCGGTTATGAGCATCTGGATTTCCGCCCGATTGTTGTCGCCAGGACCCATCGTTTAGGTCGCGAATGGAAGATCCTTAACGACGGGCTCGCAGGCCAATATCAGGAATTGGTCAACCATCTGGCGTATCAACCCAAAATACTTCCGCGTCAGCGTTTGTCGTTGACTTACTACCAACTGATCCAAAACCGAACGCAAGAGGCCCTTGCGAACTTCAAAAAAACCAATCGAGCCGACTTGGTCGGAGACTCCAAGACGAGCGAAGCCCAGATGCAGTACGACTACTTCGACGCTTACTTTGCAATGCGGACAGGTCAATACGATCGCGCTGGAGCCATCGCCAAGAAATACGAAGCTTATCCGGTCCCACGATGGAACGAGTGGTTCAAGACGGTGGGGGATCAGATCCGTGAGCGTCAGGCGTTGCAAAACGGAACGCTTGCCGTAGGAACCGATCCGTCTGGCCCCGAGGCCGATCCGTCGTTTGAAAACGCAGCGATGCGTGAATTGCAAGGGGGCCGTGAGACGGCGCTCGACCAAGGGGCTTCGATCCTCCCCGGATTGGAGCTTGTACAAAAAGACGGACAGCTTTGGATATCGCATCGCAACATCGAGCAGGTCCAGATCCACTATTACTTTGTGGATGTCGAGCTGACGTTTAGCCGCAATCCGTTTCAGGGCCGCAAGGAGTCTAGGTTGTCGGTAATCGAACCGAACCTCAAGAGAACACTTGAGCTTGAGCCCAAAGCAACTTGGGAGCGAATCGAGTGGAAAGTGCCCGAGGAGCTCAAGAATCGGAACATGATTCTTGAGGTCGTCTCAGGGGGCATCGTGCGCAGTGTCCCGTTGTATTCGAATTCCCTCAACGTCAATCTGTCGGTTCCACTCGGTCGCTTGCAGGTTCTCAGTTCGGACAACAAGAAGCCCATCGAGGGGGCTTATGTGAAGGTCTATGCAAGGCACAGCGACGGGAGTGTGCGTTTCTATAAGGACGCTTACACCGACCTGCGCGGGATGATGGACTATGCCTCGTTAAGCACGCAGGATGGTTCGACGGTCACGAAATACTCGATCTTGGTACTGCATCCGGAGTACGGGGTGTGGATCCAGGAGTGCGAGCCGCCGACGCGCTAGCGTGGGTTATTCGATGTTCGTGCATCGCATCGGATTTCGTCGTGCTCGTGCTCGCTGGCTGTTTGAACTGCGGCGCTGCCGATCGTTGATCGAGGCGGTTTAGTGGAAATTGCAGACCTATGGTCCGGATTGCTATACTAGATCGAATCGAGTACGGGAAGAAGCAAGAACAAAGCATTGGACCGAAGTGCTCGATCGAGCGTTTTTGACTTGTGTAAAGTCTCCTCCTCGCACTCGGTCAGTGGGGTTCTTTCATGCATCGCATCGGATTTCGTCGTACTCGTACTCAGCGAAGCGGTACTCGTACTCGTACTCGCTGGCTGTTTGAACTGTGGCGCTGCCGATCGTTGATCGAGGCGGTTTGGGTGAACTTGGGGACCAATTGGCCGGATTGCTATTCGGGGACGACCCAGAGTTCCGCTTTTTCGCTGTCGTAGCGGTAGACCATACCGGTTGGGAGTTTGGGTAGCGGGATGCGATTGAACTCGACGATATCTCGCATGAATTCGTCGTGGTTGCGAGGGTTGCGACCTTTTTCAGCCATGTACAAATTCATGGCTTGGGGGATTTGGATTTCAAAGACGATTTTCTCTTTGGTGCGAAAATACGCTGCTGCCGGACCCGAGATGATCGTCGCGGGGTTGTTCTCCGAGCCACCGTCGAGCGAGCGGCCTTTGGAGCCTACTCCAACGCCTGCCTTTTGGGCGACACGGGGAGGTTCTGCGGCAGCCGCCGCATCGGCTTGTGCCTGTTTCTGGGCCGCTAGGTCTTTTTGAACCTCTTGCTCAGGTTTGCACCCTAACTGGGGGCCAAAAACGAATCCGGCGAGCACGAGCGTTTTCAAGGCAAGGGGTTTGCGCACAAGGGAATGGATCGGGGCTGTTCGCATCGGACGAGTTCCTGTTGATTTTGGTTACTGGGTCGTTTACTTGTTGCCACCGATGCGACCGAATTCGCCCGCATCGAGGTTGGCTGGTGCATCGAACTGTTTTTGTTTGCTGTCGGTCTTCGGGTCGTAACGCCAGCGAGCCGATCCGCGAAGGTGTTCGGGCACGAGCCAGGGAATGTATCGAGCGATGGTTGGACCGGCGTTGCCGATATCCTTGCCAAAGCCATACCAAAGAATCCCGATCGCGATGGGGATCGAGGTCAGTCCACCGAGGACAGGCGGCAAGAGTCGTCGGAGGATCGAGGGGGCAGGGGGTTTGGTCCGGGCTTGGGTAGGCTCTGGAGTCCATGCCAGGGGTTTGTCCGAAGCTTTCGGCTCGGTGATCGCTCCGAGGGGCTCTTGGGGGTGTTCTTCTGACATCGCTTTATTGGGTTTCGGGGGTGCCAAGCCGTCGTGCACATTGCCGAGGGCCATCGGAATCGCGAATTAGTATAACCCGATTTCTCTCCCCTCGCACCGATTCGGCTCTGGGCGTCCGGTTATACTTGAAACTCGAGCGTTGACCGGTGCGAGTGTTGATACGAGTGTTGACCAGTGCGATTGTAAACTAGGGGGGCAAGCCAAATGGCTGGAGCGAGCAATGTGTTAGGGACGGATTTGCAGCCGTGTTCTTTCGATCCGATGACAGGTTTTTTTCGGGACGGTTGTTGCCGCACAGGAGTTGACGACCACGGAATGCACTTGGTTTGCGCTCGAATGACCGAGGACTTTTTGAAGTTCTCTCGCAGTCGAGGTAACGATTTATCCACGCCTGTCCCGCAGTATGAGTTTCCGGGGCTCAAACCTGGTGACCAATGGTGCTTGTGCGTGCTTCGGTGGAAAGAAGCTCTTGAAGCCGGGATGGCCCCGGAGGTTGTTCTCGAAGCGACCCACATTTCCACTTTGGAATTTGTGGACTTAGAAGATCTCCAAGCGCATCGCGCAATCTAGTTTGCAATCCGGATTTCGCAGGTATGCTCCGGGGCATCGTTGAGCTAGGATTCAGGGCTGACTTCGATCCGCCACTGACTTGCTAAGGTTCAACGACGATGTCCAAAACGCAGCAACCGGTCGCATGGCACAGTCAGGAATTACCGGTTTTGCTCGCGGACTTCGAGACTAAGCCGCAGGGGCTCGAGCAAGACGACGCGGCGGCTCGATTGCTTCGCTGTGGACCGAATCGTTTGCCCGAGCGTCCACCGCGCCCTTGGTGGAATATCCTGCTGAGTCAATTTCGCAGTCCACTGATCTACATTTTGGGGCTGGCCGCTGGTGTCTCCGTTTTGATCGGCGACGTGAAGGATGCGGGCTTCATCGTATTGGTTCTGGCAATCAATGCCACGATCGGTTGTTATCAAGAATGGAGAGCCGAACAGAGTTGCCACGCATTGCGCAAGTTCCTTCAGATACGCAGTGCGGTGCTACGCGATGGCGAAGTCGTCGAGATCAATGCCCAGGAGATTGTTCCTGGGGATGTTGTCTGGCTCGAGTCGGGCAATCGGGTTCCTGCCGACGTTCGACTCATGAGTGCAACGGGATTGGAAATCGATGAATCGCTTCTGACCGGTGAATCGCTAGCGGTACTCAAGGATGCACAATGGACAAGTCAGGAAGCGGTTCCCTTGGCGGATCGTCGCAACATGGCTTATGCCGGCTCGATTGTCACTCGGGGAAGGGCCAAAGGTCTAGTCGTTGCCACGGGTACGAAAACCAGCATCGGGGAACTCGCGTTGGATGTGCTTGGAAGCATTGAGGGCAAGGCACCTTTGTTGGTTCGGATGGAATCGTTCACTCGGTTCATCGCACTGGCGATTTTGATCGCTATTGCAGCGCTTGGGTTCATTGGAGTTTGGTTCGGTAATTACACGGTCAGCGAGATGTTTCTCTTTGCCGTGGCGCTTGCTGTCTCGGCGATTCCTGAAGGTCTACCTGTTGCGATGACCATCGCGCTTGCCGTCGCGACGAGCCGCATGGCTCGACGAGGGGTGATCGTCCGTCGCTTGACGGCCGTCGAAGGCTTGGGGAGTTGTACGTTGATTGCGGTCGATAAGACCGGGACACTTACGTGCAACGAATTGATGGTCGGTGAGATTTACTTGCCCGACGGTATGCGTATGGCGGTCACAGGCCAAGGCTACAAGCCGGTAGGTCAGGTGCTCTTGGGGGGCGATGTGCTTGGGGCTGGGGGCAGCGAATCGCTCGATCGGCTTGTTCGAACTGGGTTGCTGTGCAACGAATCCGATTTGCATCATCGAAATGGTTCCTGGGTTTGGCGGGGCGACGCGGTGGACATTGCGATCCTGAGTCTTGGGATCAAGATCGGTTCGACGCGGGAACGTTTAAGCAGTGAGTATCCGCAGGTCAATCAGATCCCGTTTGAGCCTGAGCATCGTTTCGCAGCCACATTCCACAGCGTATCGGATCAAACGCTGGTTTGTGTGAAAGGAAGTCCCGAGCGAGTGCTGGGTATGTGCACAGTCCAGGATGGATCCGAGAGTCCAGAACGCTATGAGCAGGAGGCCAACGCGATGGCCGAGCGAGGATTTCGAGTGCTGGCCTTGGCACAAGGAATCGTGTCGTCTGAGGTCGCACCATCGGATTCTCCAGAGCTTCCGCCTAACTTGGAATTCCTGGGATTCATTGGCATGCTCGACCCACTTCGACCGGGGATACACGAGACGATCCGCAAGTGCCAAGAGGCTGGGGTTCAAGTGGTGATGGTCACCGGAGACCATCGCTCGACGGCCACGAGCATTGCGAAGCAAATCGGGTTGGTCGATGGTGAGAATCAGGTGATCACGGGCCAGGAGCTCATCGATGAGCCTTCCCTGATTTTGTCGGAGGAAATCGGTCGATTTCGAGTTTTTGCAAGAGTGACACCTCGACAGAAGCTCGAGTACGTCCAGGCTGCTCGCCGGGCGGGTCATTTCGTAGCCGTCACGGGTGATGGAGTCAACGACGCGCCAGCCTTGCGGGCAGCGAACATCGGTGTGGCGATGGGCAGAAGCGGGACCGACGTGGCCCGCGAGGCGTCCTCGCTGGTCCTCAGCGACGACAATTTCGCCACGCTCGTCGGAGGGATAGAGGAAGGCCGGGTGGCTTATGACAATATTCGCAAAGTGATTTATCTCGCCATCTCGACTGGGGGAGCGGAGGTCATTTTAATGACCCTTGCTATCAGTACCGGGCTGCCTTATTTGCCCCTCTTGCCAGTTCAACTGCTCTGGCTCAATTTGGTGACCAATGGGATCCAGGATATCGCGTTGGCTTTCGAAGCCAACGAAGGAGATGTGTTGGATCGCAAGCCTAGGGATCCACAGGAGCCTATCTTTGATCGGGTGATGATCGAACGGACCGTGATCGCAGCATGGACGATGGGATTGGTGTCCTACTGGACCTTCGTATTTCTCCTGCCGTCAGATCCAACGCAAAACGATGTTGCTATGGCTAGGAATAGTTTGTTGTTGCTCTTGGTGCTGTTTCAGAATATCCATCTTGGGAACTGCCGATCGGAGACCAAGTCGGCGTTCCGGCTATCGCCATTTCGCAGTCCGATCCTGTTGGCAGGAACGGTTTCGGCCTTGGCCATCCACGTCGTGGCAATGTACTTACCACTTGGGCAATCCGTTCTGCATACGGGTCCCGTAAGCCTCGAGCGCTGGGGGGTGTTGCTCCTGCTTTCGCTTTTGATTGTGCCTGCCAGCGAGTTGCACAAATGGTGGATGTTTACCAGGCGCGGTCGTCGGTGAGAGTTTCGACGATCCAACGGTCGGCCCATCGCTCGAATGCCCCTGGCGCGTCCCCTTTTCGTAGATATCCAACATGGCCACCCCGATCGGTGATAATCAACTCGGTCGTTGGCGAATAATCTGCATTCGGAAACAGACTATAAGGAACGATCGGGTCATGCCGATCGACGAGGATCTTGACCGGCGCCTTGATGCGATTGAGCCAGTTCATTGAGGATCCCGTCGAGTAGTAGTCTTGCGAATCTTTGAATCCAGCCAACGGTGCGGTGACCGAGTCGTCGAAACGTCGCAGGGATCCGTAGTCGGCTTGCGCCAGGAGTTTCTTCCACTCCGGCCAGTGCTCGCCTCGGGCTTGGGCTTGTTTGCGTAAGGCTCTCAAGAAATAACTCGCATAGAGTCGGTTGATCCCGTTTTCGACGT
>Ga0315902_10000949_pt1 | contig 47514 bp, 10 predicted proteins | sample LakEriMetagenome_9_FD_203523 | JGI IMG/M metagenome (GOLD analysis project Ga0315902, IMG submission 203523) | Freshwater fungal communities from buoy surface, Lake Erie, Ohio, United States - Buoy 12 MA117 | ecosystem: Environmental > Aquatic > Freshwater > Lake > Lake biofilm | place: USA... | reverse complement strand
GGTCGATGGCGCGGTCGAGGCCGTCGAATTTCAGGCCGCTGTGCTTCGCGGCCTTGAGGGCCTGGTATTGCCATCCAGTCACGGAGAGGTCCTCACCACGACTCTGCGCGTCGTAAGCATGCTCGCGACCGCCGTAAGTCCAGGCACCGCGTTCGTTTTGGTTCGTGAGAATGAGGCGCACGCCTTTTTCAAAGGTGTCGCGCAGTCCCGGCAGCGGTGCGCCACCGAGGCGATAAAACGAATACATCTCCCCGAGCGCGTAGGTGGCGATCCCGTGCTCGTAAGCGGCCGAGTTCACCGTGGTCTGCTCCGCGAGCATGCCGTGCGGGTTTTTGGCGGCCAGTTCGATGAGCCACAGCATGCCGGAACGGACATGGTCGCCGTAAAACGGAGACTCTGGCGTCTCGCAGCGGCCGAGGTAGCAAAGAAGCGCGAGGCCGGTCATCGCGGCCTTGTTGGTGCGGCCCCAGGAGCCGTCGGCGTTCTGCTGGGTCTTCAGCCACTCGAGCGAGCGTGACACGGCCTGCTCACATTCCGGCGTGCCACCGTTTTGGCGGAGTTTTTCCAGCCGCGCCTGCGTGGAGCAGCGTGAATGAAAAAGGTTCGGTGCACTGGCCACCCAGTTCGCCGGACCGGAGCCGCGAAAACCATCCAGGCCTTTCGCGGTGCCCATCGTCAGCGAACCTGCCGAACTGCTTCCGAGACCTGACCCGGCATCCGCGAGGACGACTGCCTCGGGCGCTGGAAGATTCGTTTCCCCCGGATTCTCGATCACGAGGCGTGTCTTCGGCGTCTTTTTCGCCATGTGGCGCTGCGCTCGCGTGACTTTGAGGTTCTGCAATTCTTGGTCAGCACGTTCCCCGGCTGCGGAACGGCCTGCGGGAAGGATGTCCACCGGCTCGCGGAGCAGCCCGCTGCTCATGAAGATGAGTCCCATGCCGGCGAGGATGGCCGAGTGAATGAAAAGACTGAACAACAGCGAGCCGCCGCCGATTTTTTTCCAAAGTGTGCGCAGGTGCGAGGTCATGACAGGCCGCATCACGCTGACGCGGAAATTGTCTTGGGGTCGAACCGGCGCTCACCCCTTCCGCTGGCCCCATTTTCGGCCTGCGGCGAGGGCGGTGATGGTTTCCTTCACGCGGCGGGCGATGGTTTCGGGCTGTTTGGCCTGGCTGATCCACACTTTGTATTCGCGCTGGCAACTGACGCTGAGCTTCGCGAAGCCTGCGGCGGCTTTGGGGCTCTTTTTGAGCGCGGCGGCCAAAACGGGCGGCATGGGCCATTCGGCGCGTTTTTTCGCTGGAGGAGGTTTGGCGCTCAAATCGGCATCTAGGGCCACCGCGGCATGCAAAAGGCGTTTCAGGGCCTGCGCATCGAGTTTGGCGAAATCGGTGACGCGGATGGATTGGATGCTGGTGTTGCCTTCACCACCTTCGAAGAGCTTGGTGAGGCCGCGCAGCTCCGTGCCGCGGAAAAAAGTGATGCCGAGGTGCTTTTGGCAGGCGCTGAGTGCCACGACGAGCTTCCGCCCGCTGAAACAGAGCATGTGCCACTTGATGCTCTCGCGCAGATCCGGCTCCCAGCGCTGCATCCAACTGCGGATTTCGCGCGCCATGCCCTTAGAGAACGCGGGCGCGAGGTCGAGCCACGTTTCAGGATCACGAGTGGGTGTGCGGGAGCAGTCCATGCCAAAAAGCGGGCCTGAACGTGGCGCGGCGCGGGGTTCTTCGCAGTTAAACAAACATTCATTTTCGCGGAGGGGGTCCATTTAGCCGCGGAGGGCTTTCGAGGGGCAATGGACACCGATCCTCCCCGGCGATCCGGCTTTGAAACACCAACCAACGACCTCCATGAAAACCAAACGTCTCATCTCCACCGTGCTGCTGCTCGCCATGGGCAGTGGCTTTGCCCAGAAGGCTCCGATCCCGCGGCCTCAGCCGCCGAAGCCGGGTGCGCACAAGCCGGGCACGAACACCGGCGGCTCCGCGACAGATTTTGATCTGCCGGCGGAATTCCGCACCATTGACGGCTCCGCGAACAACACGGCGAACGCCGCCTGGGGCACGCCGGGCACGTCTTTCGTCCGTCTCGCGCCTTCCGAGTATGCGGATGGCACCGGATCGCCTGCCGGTGCCTCGAGACCGAGCGCGCGAGCGATCAGCAACGCGGTCAATGCGCAGCCAGCACCGCGTCCAAACGCGCGCGGAGCCAGCGACATGATCTGGCAGTGGGGCCAGTTCATCGATCATGATCTCGATGAGACGATGACGGCCACGCCCGCGGAGGCGTTTCCCATTCTCGTGCCAAAGGGTGATCCTTCGTTTGATCCCACGAGCAGCGGCACGGTGACGATCCCGCTCTCGCGCTCGATTTACACGATGGTGAGCGGTAAACGCGAGCAGACGAACGCCATCACCGCCTACATCGATGCCTCGATGGTCTATGGCTCCGATGCCGCGCGTGCCACCGGTCTGCGGGCGCTGGATGGAACGGGCCGCTTGAAGGTGGGCGAGGGTAATTTGCTGCCCTTTAACACCGCTGGGCTGCCGAACGCGCCTCCCGGACCTACCTTCTACCTCGCTGGTGATGTGCGCGTGAACGAGCAAATCGGCCTCACCGCGATCCACACGCTCTTTGTGCGCGAGCACAATCACTGGGCCGCCGAGTATCAAAGGGCGAACCCCGGCGTGGATGACGAAGAGACCTATCAATTCGCCCGCATGATCGTGTCCGCTGAAATTCAGGCGATCACCTTCCGAGAGTTCCTGCCGGTGCTGATCGGCAATGCGATGCCGGCGTATCGCGGTTACGACGCCACGGTGAATGCCACCGTTTCGAATGAATTCGCCACCGCGGCCTACCGGCTCGGCCACACGCTGCTCTCGCCGCAAATCCTGCTGCGCAATGCGGATGGCACGGATGTCACCGGCACGCCGCTGGCGCTGCGGGATGCCTTCTTCAACCTGCCGGTGTATGCCAAGAACGGCATCGATCCCATCCTGCGCGGCCTCGTCTCGCAGCGGGCGCAGGAGCTGGATGAATGGCTCGTCGATGACGTGCGGAACTTCCTCTTTGGCGCTCCGGGCAGCGGCGGCTTCGATCTGGCGTCACTGAACATCCAGCGTGGCCGCGATCACGGCCTGCCGAGCTTTGCGAACATGCGGAAGGCCCTCAAACTGCCTCCGGTGACCCGTTTCGAGGACATCACGCGGGATCGTGATGTGCTGGCCGAGCTGCGCAAAGGCTACACCTCGCCAGCGGACGTCGATTTGTGGGTCGGCGGCCTCTGCGAGACAGATCGCCCGGGATCGATGGTGGGCGAGACCTTCACGCGCATCCTCGTCGATCAATTCCGCCGCTGCCGTGATGGCGACCGCTTCTGGTATCAGACGTATCTGCCCGCCGGCCTCGTCCGCGCCGTGGAGCAGCAGACGCTGGCCACGATCATTCGCCGCAATACCGGGATCAAAACCGAGATTTCCGACAACGCCTTCCTCGCGCCACCCCCGCGCCGCGGAGGACGCTGATCGGGTTCATGGAGTGTGGAGTTGACCACGCCGGGCGTTGGATGCGAATCCAGCGCCTGGTTTGCTTTCATCAACGCCTCAAAGGGAAAATGCACTCTCACTGGAAGAAACCGCGCTTTTTCGGCTGCTCGGGAGCGGGAGCGGGCTGTTGCGGCTGCTGTTTGGCACGCTCTTTGTCCGCCATGTTTTTATACCAGACGGGGCCGCTGTTTTTCATGTTGTAGATGAGGTCTTTGAAGTCGGCGCTGAGGCGGGCGTCGTTGATGAGGGCTCCGAGGAGGCCCTTGCCGTTGGTGATGTTCCTCGCGGCGACGGCGAAGCTATCAGCGGCGCCTTTGACGGACTTCATGGTGTCCTCGGCAGAGGCCATGACCTTGTCGAGCTTGGCAATGGGGGCATCGAGTTTGTCGAGCAGTGGCCCGAGCTTTTTGCTGCCATCCTCGAAGTTTTTGGCGGTGGTTTTGAAGCTGGCGGCGGCTTCCTTGAGATCGGCGAAGGCAGCTTTGATGTCGGCGGCGTTTTTTTCGTCAAAAAACTTTTCATCCAGCCGTGTGACGGTGGTTTCGAGCTTGGTGAAGGTATTGGAGAGCTTCTTCATGTTCTCTTCCGAGAAGGCGCCTTTGCTGAGCTTCGCAGTGGCGTCTTTGATCTCTGCGAGGGCCGGGCGGAGGTCCTGGGTGATGGCGGGCTTCAAGTCATCATCAATGAGCGAGCTGACCTGCTTACCGATTTTTTCCGCGGCACTTTGCAGGTTGCTGAGGCCGCCGGCTTCCTTGCCGACGATGATCACGGTCTGCGTTTCGGTGATGAATTTGTCGGAGATGTGCTTCGGCGGCTCGATATCGACAAAGGCGTCGCCCATGAGGCCTGCGGTGGTGATGGTGAAGGTGGATTCGGCCGGGATTTTTTCGCCCTCGAAGATTTCGAGGTCGATGATGACGGCGTTGAAGTTCTCGTTGTGGCGGGGCTTGTTCTTCACCTTGCCGATGCGCTTGCCGGCGAGGACGACAGGGCTGGCTTCTTTGATGCCGGAGGCGTCCGGGAAGCTGACGCTGAGGAAGAAGCTGCCTTTGAAGAGATCCCGCACGCTGCCGAATTGCAGGATGAGCAGGCTCATCATGAGCAGGCCGACGGTGAGAAAGAGCCCGACGAGGAGCTCGGTTTTTTTGTCGCGTTCTTCCATAAAGGTAGGGGGAAAGGATGAGGGATGGGGGATTAGAAATCGACGTGGGCGCGGCCGGCGATGAAGTCCTGCACGACCTCGTCATCGAAGGCGCGGAGCTCCTCGCGGGTGCCGAGGAAGCGGATGACGCCGTCCTTGAGCATGGCGATGCGGTTGGCGATCTTGAAGAGGCTTTTCATGTCGTGCGTGACGACGAGCGAGGTGATGCCATGGCGCTCCTGAAGGCGCAAAATGAGCGTGTCGATGACATCGGAGACGACGGGGTCGAGCGAGGAGGTGGGCTCGTCGTAAAGGATGCACTGCGCACGCGTGACGACTGCGCGGGCGATGCCAGCGCGCTTGCGCATGCCACCGGAGAGATTGACGGGCAGCTTGTCGCCGTGCTTGCCGAGGCCGACAATTTCCAGGGCCTGGGTGACGCGGTCTTTGATTTCCTTTCGGTCGCGCACGCCGGACTCGACGAGCGGGAAGGCGACATTTTGCGCCACGGTGAGGCTGTCAAAGAGCGCGCCGTTTTGGAAGAGCATGCTGACACGCTGGCGCACGGGGGCGAGTTCGCGCTCGCGCAGGCCATTCACTTGGATGCCATCGACCTCGACGGTGCCTTCGTCAGGCTGCATGAGGCCGATGACATGCTTCATGGTGACGGTTTTGCCCTCGCCGCTGGGGCCGATGATGCACAGGGTCTCGCCACGGAAGACATGGAGGTCGATGCCGCGCAGGATGTGCTGCCAGCCCAGCTTTTTATGCAGGCCGCGGATGCGGATGAAGGGTGTTGAGTGGTAATCGACCATGGATGCGGCGCGTGCGGGGATCAGACGGCGTTGCCGAGCGGCCAGATGTAGTTCAGCAGGATGGAGAGGAAGAAATTCACGATCAGCATGACGAGCGAGGAGATGACGACGGCGCGAGTGGTGCCCATGCCGACGCCGACGGCGCCATTTTCCGCTCGCAGACCCTGATGGCAGGCGACGAGGGTGATGATGATGCCGAAAACGAAGCCTTTGATCATGCCGATGACGATGTCCCACTGGTTCGTGTGGTCGATCATGTGGCTCATGAACCATGAGGAGGGCACGCCGTAGCCGTAAACCGCGACCATGTAGGAGGCCGCCAGGCCGCAGGTGATGGACTCCGCCACCAGCATGGGCATGGAGATGAGCATGGCGATGAAGCGCGGAAGCACGAGGTAATCGACCGGATGCACGCCCATGACGCGCAGGGCATCGACCTGCTCGGTGACTTTCATGGTGCCGATGTCGGCGGCCATGGCGGCACCCACGCGGCCACCGACCATCAAACCGGCCAAAACGGGCCCCAATTCGCGACAGAGCGCGACGGAGACGATGGCTCCGACGGAGGATTCGACGCCGAAATCGACGAATTTGGCGTAGGTCTGAAAGGTGAAGACCGCACCGGTGAACGCACCCGTCACGATGACAACCGCCTGCGAGCCGTAGCCGATGGAAACGATCTGGTGGGCCACGATGCCGAGGCGCCAGGTGCTTTTCAGCCATGCATGCGTGAGATCACGCATCAAAAAGGCGATCTGTCCCATGTAGGACAGAAAGTGGATAAATACTCGGCCTGGGAGTCGGATGGCGTCGGTCACGGAGCGCCCCTTTTACGCGAAGCAGACGTGGAAGGCAATCGCGCAAGCGGCGTGATGAAGTGCCCAAAGAAAAACCCCGTCCGCAGGGCAGACGGGGTTTTCCAAAAGAACGGTCAGTCGCGATTTACTGCGGGGGCACGCGGAAGAGCTTGCCGGTGTAAGGGCATTTCACTTCCATGCCGACTGGCAGGCCGGAAACATCGACGAGCTGGTGTTTCGCCGCGTAGGGGCTGTTCACAAAGCCTGGGCGGCCTGCGATTGCGCTGCCGTAGGGCAGATCGGCGGCCGCTTCCACTTTGGGCTGGGGAGCTGGGCTGGTCGCAGGCGTGGTCGGAGCCGGAGAGGGCTTCGTCATGGCTGCGACGTTGCTGTTCGGAGCGGGTGTGGGCTCCACGCGGGGAGTCTCGGGGGCTTTCGGAGTCGGAGCAGGCTGGCTGGCGGCCACATTGGCGGGGGAGGTGGAGGCTTTCACACCGGCAGGCACCAAGAAAGGCTTTTGGGTGTAGGGGCACACCACTTTGTCACCTGCAGCCATGCCGCGCACATCGACGAGGCGGGGCGGATTGGTGTAGGGAGAGCGCACGTAGCCGGGGAGATCCGTGACAGAAGAGGCCACCGGCATCGTAGCGCTGTTCAGCTGCGAAGGAGGGGGCGTGGAGGGCAGGGTGGGGCCAGTCGTCAGATCGAGCGCAGGAGTCGTGGTTGCCGGTGTGTTGGCATAGATGCGCGGAGTATTCAGTTTCGGCGCGGTCGTCTGTGCCAGCGGCTGGTAGGTGCGGGACGAGGAGGGCTGCAACGGGGCGCCATCGTTCATCATGAAGGGGATCAGGCCGCGGGTCTGAATTTGCTGCCAAGCTTCACGCGGAGGCATCGAGCAGGAAGACACCATCGCGGCAGCGACGCCGGCGAGAGTCAGGCGGAGAAGGGGATGAGCAAGGCTGGAGTGCATAAGAAAAGAGGGATGCTGTTTTTTTGAATTAACCTTCTCAATTTAACGAGTCTTTTAAAATGTGCAACAACAAGGATGGTGGGATCAGGTAAAAAGTCATCACAAGTGTAATAGTCATAATAAAGGGATCAACTATTGACACCCTCCCTTCAACCGATCATCGGGTCCCATGAACTGGCGCATCATCACGGTCGGCAAACCGGCCTTCTCCTGGGCCCGGGAAGCGGCGGAAACCTACCTCAAGCGCTTGCAGCGCTACGCCAAAGTCGAGCACGTCATCATCAAAGAGGCCGCCCGCCCGGTCGTGGAGCCGCAGCTTCTCCGGGCGTCCGAGGACACATTCCGCGTCATTTTAGATGAGCGCGGCCAGGCCCTGCGCAGCCTTGAAATGGCGGGCTGGATCGAGCAGCGCCATTTGGGCGGCACGAAGCGCGTCAGCCTCATTATTGGCGGTTCAGACGGTCATTCAGAGGCCTTTCGGGCCAAAGCCGACGCCGTTTGGAAACTCTCCGATCTGACCCTGCAACATGAGGTGGCCCTCGTGGTTCTTTTGGAGCAGGTTTACCGGGCGCACACCATTCTAAAAGGGGAGCCCTACCACCGAGAATGATCAGCGATCGGCTTTCAGAACTGCCTCTTGCCGGTTGGTTCGGGATTTGCTGAAATGAGACTCAAATTTCAATCTTTTCTCCTTGTTGAGTTACTCACCTTAAAGAATAGTTAAAAAATTTTAAATTTTTAGCTCAGACTAGTTCCATGTCGTCTTCCGTCCTCAAAAACGTCATTCAGCCCAAGGCCCAAACCTCCCGGCTGATCCAGCCGCAGGAGGAATCGCAGCCCGTCACCCGCCCCCTCAATGCAGCGGCCCAGCCGGAGGCCTCGCCCTCGGACGATATGAACACCGTTTTGGGTGCTTTGGTGGAAAATGCGCCGGTCGCCATGGCCATTTTTGACCGCAGCATGCGCTACATGCTCGCGAACCGGCAATGGCTGCGGGAATTCGGCCTGCAGCACGTCCAGCCCATCGCCGGACGCAGCCAGTATGAAATTTTCCCCAATCTTCACCCCGGTTGGCGGCAAGTTTATGAGCGTGCGCTGCAAGGGCACATCGTCCGCAGCGAGCACGACGCGGACGGCCGGAACATGGTTTACCGCTGGGAGGTCCGCCCGTGGCGCCGGCAGGGGGATGCCAGCGTGGGCGGTCTCATGCTCACCTGCGAAAAATTCCTCACTGGCGCGGCCAAGCCGGAGGATTTCCAAGCTGAGGAAGAGGCTGAAAAGACGGCGAAAGCACCGCTGGAGGCTGCTGAGCCGCTGGAATGCGGTTTGCCGCTCCTGGTGCTCGACCGGAACGGCGTCATCCAGCGCGCGAATGCCACGGCGGTGCATCAGGCACTCGATAAAGGCATCGCGGAGGGCAAAACGGCCTTTTGGGAGGCTTTCACTTCCGCCACCGACGCACCGCGTTTGCGCCAGCAGTTCGCAGAGGCCTGCTCAGCCTTCGATCAGGACCCCGAGGCTGTTCCCCAGGCTTTGCAGGCCCGTTCCTCAGGCGAGACAGCTTCTAGCACTTGGATGCTCAGCAGCATCCGCACACGGACGAGCGGCGGAAACACCAGCAGCGGCGGACTTTTCAGCCTCATCCGGCTTCCGGCATCACCGCAGGCCGCGCCGCCGGTCAAAGCGGCTGCGCCTTACCCGCCGGCACCGGAATTGAAGCCCGCGGCGCCGCCGCCCGCGCCCGCGGTGGATACGGAGGCGATTTCGAAGCTCGATCGTGAGCTTTCCCGCGCCAAGCAGGAACTGCGCACGATGCAGGAGGCGGAACGGGCCTTTGTGAAGCGTGAAACGCGTCTGCGCTCCTTCCTAGAGGCGGTTCCTTGCGGGCTTTTCGTGCTCGATGAACGCGGCGGCCTTCTTTATCAAAACGATCGCCTCACGCGCATGCTCGGCCGTGCGATCGACAAGGACGCCGGCATCGAGGACTGGCTCACGCATGCCTGCCCGACGCCGGAGCACCGCGAGCAAGTCGCGCTCGTTTGGCGGGAAAGTGTCTGGCGCCGGCAGCTCACGCGCACGGTGTCGCTCGCCACGGCGGATGGCTTGCTCAAGGAGATCGAATTCCAGCCAGTGTCGCTCGCGGGCGGCGCGATGCTCGTGAGCATCCAGGACGTCACGGAAAACTGCCGCCACGAGGAACAACTCCGCAGCATGGAGGCCAAACTGCGCGCTATCTTGCAGGCGGATCCTTGCGCCATCGTGCTCACGGACCGCGCAGGCGTTATTTTTGAGGTCAATCAGCATGCGGAGCAGCTCCTCGGGCAGCCGAAGAGCGAATTGCGCCGTTACCCGCTCGATGCATGGCTGGAGCCGGAGAGCGCCGCCGCGCGGCGGGATGCGTTGCGCGTTTTGCGTGCCCAAGGTCAGCTTCCAGAGGCTCTCGGCGTGCGGGTGAAGCGCGCGGACGGCTCCACGACGGAATCCGTGCTTCATCTGGCCTTGGTGCCGGATGCGCAGGGTGAGCCGCATTGCACGCTGCACTACTTTCATCCGCCGCAGAGCCTCGGACAGCCCATCGAGGCCCCGCAGGCCTCCGAGGCCGTTTTGGAGGAAAATCCGCCGGATCTCGATCAGGAGCCGGAAATCGTCCAAACCCTCGAATTCAGCCCTCCGGTCGTCGAAACGATCCTGGCGGAGCTTCTCGCCTGCGACAGCAATGGCCGCATCGTGTCGTGGAGCGCGCCGGCGCGTGAAATCTTCGATTTTGACGAGGTCATGGCCGTCGGACGGCCGCTGCACCTCCTTTTCCGGCCCTCGGACGCCACCGGCTTCTTTTTCGCGCTCGCTGGTCAGGCCGCGACGCCGGAAAGCGTGGTCGAGCACTCGTATTTCGGCGCCTTGGGCCGCGGCAGCCTGCCTTTGTGTGTGCGGGCACGGGAAGAAGGCGGTTACCAGTTGCTCACGCCGCGCACCATCGTCCGCGAAGCGGTTCCGGTGGCGCGCGCCGCAGTGGAAAGCACGGTGCCAGCCCGTTCACCGCGTCCGCGTGCCGCGAGCGGCGCGATGGCCTTCCAGGTGGTGTCCCCAGGCTCGCAGCGCTGGCCGGTGGCGGATCTGGAGCGCGAGCGCCTCATGCTCAGCGAGACGCATCACCGCATTAAAAACCATCTGCAGATCATCTCCAGCCTGCTGAACATGCAGATCTACGGCGTGAGTGACCAGCACGCGCGCGATGCCTTGCGCGCCAGCCAGAATCGCGTCCGTGCCATCGCGGCGCTGCACCAGCATCTGCATCAGATGGCGGTTGGCGGTGCGGCTTCCTTTCACCAGTTCGTCGGGGAGCTCGTGGAGCACCTGCGCCAGTGCTACGAGGCGCAGCCAGAGCGTGTGCGCGTGAGTTTGGACATTCAAGAGGGCTCCCTGCAGCCGGAGTGGCACATGCCGCTGGCGCTGACGCTGAATGAGGCTCTCTCCAACAGCTTTGAGCATGCTTTCCCGCATGGTCGTGAGGGCGGCATCCATGCCTCTCTGCGCTACAGTGGCGGCATGGGCGAGCTGGTCATCCGCGATGACGGCGTGGGCTTCGCGCCTGAATTTCATCCGGGGGAGGCTCCAGGCCTCGGGCTGAAGATTCTCGCCGTATTCGCGGAGCAAATGCGCGGTCAGCTTTTCATCCAGGGCACGCCGGATGGTGGCAGCGAGATCAAGCTGCGCTTCCCGCTCGCGCCGGATGCGCAGCCGGATCATTTGCCGGGCTGAGCCTTCGCGCCGGTTTGGAGCCGCTCAGCATCGAAGCCATTGAAACGACATTTTTGCGCTCTTTGACCCGAGCGATGGGCCTTCACCTATCATTGGGTAAAGTGTAAATACGGCACTTATGACGCGTGGTTTTGCGCCAATCGATCCAAAATTGGGCACGCCAAAGGCGCAGATCCAGCCCAATCTCCCATGGGCCAGAGAGCAGGCACGCATTTAGCAAACGCGCGCCTGAGATTTAATTTCCATAATAACACAATTCACAAGACTGAATCGCCGGGTGGGCTTCCGACATATTTTCTTTATCATTCAAATGCAACTTTGGAGCATGAAATTTAAGTAAAAAGCGTAAATTAAAAAAAACATGCTGTTTAGTGGACAGGTAAGGGGCGTTTTCAGAAGGGGGAGCGGAGGTTTTCAAATATTTATTCACAGTCGAAAAAAATGCTTGTCTGTGGGGGGCTCGCTGTGGTTAAAGTAGAGTTCCCAACCCATGTCCCACCTCCGTTCCGTAATGCTTCGAGACGTCGTCGCCCAGCAACCGCTGTGGCTGTTTGTCGTTTGTTCGAAAAACGAAACATCTCGCGAGGCTGGAAGCGCCTGTCATTGCTGACGCTACGAAGCAAAATTTTCGACACTCACCGCAATCATTTTTCCAATATGAAAACGCTCCGCCAATATCGCATCCAACTCGGATGGTTCATGACCTGCCTGATGGCAGTCTGGCTTCCTGGACCTGCACGAGGTGCCACGCTCTACTGGGACAATTCGGGAGCAGCGATCGATAACGTGCTCACTGGTGGTGGCCTCGGCACACTCGGTACGTGGAATACCACGGGTGCCAACTGGTGGAATGGTCTCAACCTGTCGCCTGGATCGCTCTCGGTTTGGAATAACGCGGGCAATGATACCGCCATCTTCACTGGTACTGCGGGCGCTATCACCCTGGGGACACCAATCACGGTTGGCGGACTTCAGTTCAATACGACGGGGTATTCCCTGGGCCTCGCAGCAAACACCAATGCGATTAGCTTCGGCACGAGCGGGAACATCGTCCTTAACAATATTGGGGCGGCGCAGATCAATGGGCCGCTCCAAGGCACGGGCGGAGTCACCTTGACTGGCGGAGTCTTTGGTGGTGCAACGGCGGGTACGCTGACACTTGCGGGAACAGGTGCTGCGGCCAGCCTCACCGGCTATAGCGGTGCGACGGTGATCAATAACGGCATGACCATGTCTCTCACGCAGAACAATCAAGCTCTCTCGGCCACCTCGGGCATCACACTCAATGGCGGTGGCATCACGCTGACAAATACGACTGCGGCGGAGGCTGCGCTGAATCGTATCAACAATACAGCTCCTATCACTTCCAATGGTGGCACGTTTACATGGACCAACACGGCAAGCGCATCAATCAACTATGCGGAGACGATTGGCAACGTGGACCTAGTTTCTGGTCGTCTTCTTTTCAGCAACACTAATGCCAACACCTCGCCGTCTACGCAGGTGCTTACCCTGGGCGGGCTCACGCGCACTGGGGCTACCAACGTGTCAGTCGTCAACTTCACGGGTGCAAGCCTGGGAGCAAACGCGCAGAATCGCATCCTCATCACTGGCCAGGCTGTGGGCGACATGGGCCCTTGGGCAACCCATGCTAGCAACGGTTTCGCGGCCTACGATGCCACCAACGGGGTGATCGCTGCTACTACTACTACGCTTGCGGCAACGTCCAATAGCGCGACGACCAATTTCAATTCCAACGGTGCCAACGTCACGGTGACCGCCGCCACCAATCCCTCATGGAAGACATTGCAGCTCAACAGCGGCACCGCGCGAACGATCACGGGCACCAGCAACACCATGTCCGTGGGAGGCATCATGAGTGCTGGAGCCACGCACGTCATCACAGGTGGCAATTTGCAGGCGCTGACCGCAGGTGCACCTCTCTACGTGCATGTGCCGTCCAACCAACTTGATATCTCCTCCATTATCCAGAACAATACTACCGCTGGCGGCTTGGTTTTCAGTGGCCCGGGCACCCTGCGCCTCCTGACTGGTGCCAACACTTTTGGCGGCAACATCACCATCAACACCGGTATCCTTAGCGTGGATACGGATGCCCGACTTGGCAATACTGCCAACGACCTTATCTTTAATGGCACTGGCACCCTCAGCATCACGGGCACGACCCAGACGCTCGGCACTGGCCGCGACATTCAACTCAACAATACGTCCCTCGTCACGCTGAATACGACTGCCGCTGCCGGCAACGTCACCACGATTCAAGGTGTCGTCAGTGGTAATGGCGGCATAAGGACCACACCCTTGGTTGGGAGCACTCTGACTCTGTCAGGTACCAATACTTATACAGGACCAACCTTGGTTGATACTGGCACACTCAAGGCGGGCAGCACCAGCGCCTTTGGTAACGGCTCGGCGGTGACGTTGGCGAATACAGCGGGCGCGATCTTGGACATCACCGGACAAAACAATGCTATCGGTTCACTGTCCGGCGGCGGCACGACGGGGGGCAATGTGACCCTCGGCGCTGCAACGCTCACCATCGGCAGCAACAATGAAAATACCACCTTCGGTGGCGTGATGTCTGGCGCGGGGGGCTCCTTTACCAAGACCGGCGATGGTGTCCTCACTCTCACCAATACCAACACCTTCACCGGCACGCCCAACCTCAATGGTGGTCTGGTCAACATCATCAACATCAACAACCTCGGTGCTGGCACCGCCGTGATTTTCGGCGGCGGCGGCGTGCAATTCTCAAACAATGCGACCGGAGTGACCAATGATCTCTCGGCGCGCACGCTCACCTTTAACACAGGTGGCGCGACCTTTGACACCAACAACACTCAGATCATCTTCGCCAGTGCCATCGGTAATAGTGGTGTCGGCGGGCTGACCAAGTCGGGCAATGGCACGCTCGTGCTCCGCGGTGCGAACACATTCACAGGGGCTACGACGGTTCGCAATGGTGTGCTGCGGCTGGAAAATAATCAGGCCCTCGGCACGGGTTCCGCGGGAGTCACGGTTCAGAGTGGCGGCGTTCTCTCGCTCGCGGGTGGCATTACCAGTGGCGGGACAGGTTTTGGCGGTGCGATCACGCTGAACGGAAATGGCTCGCTGGCCGGACAAAACGGGGCCTTGGTCAATGCTGCAGGTAACAACACTTTCGCGGGTGCTGTCAACCTTGGTTCCTCTTCGACCATCTCTTCTGACAATGGATTGCTTACACTCTCCAGCACGACCGCAACGTCCGGCACTGGCGATCTGACACTCGCAGGCGCAGCCAACGGCTCTTTGGCGGGTCCCTTGGGGCATACCGGCGGCTTGAATAAGACCGGGACCGGAACGTGGTCACTCACAGGGACAGGCGGCACCTCCACGGGCGCCTTGTCAGTTACGAATGGTGCCTTGAACGTTGCCGGTGGTGCATTGGGCACCCCTAGTGCGACGACTTTGGGGTCAGCCACCCTCAGTCTCACCTCGGGCAGCCAAAACATCGGCCCCGTGACACTTTCGGCGGGTTCTCTGAGCAACATCGTCGTTGCAGCGGGTTCAGCTCTCACCACGGGTGCCATCACCCGGAATTCCGGAGCGATTTCGCAGATCAACATTTCCGCTGCCGGAAGTTCAGTGCCCACTTCGGCGACTGGCTCGGGTACCAACAATCTTCTGGGCTGGGCAGCCGTCACCGATGGAACTGGCACGGGAATCGGCTCTGTGAGCGGTGGCAACATCGTGCGCTTTGATGCCACTGCCTCTGGAACGATGCTGGTTGATAACAGTGACAGCGCCACGACCGACTTCCACACCAACGGCATCAGCAGCCCTCTCGCTTGGAGCAACGGCATCACCACACGGTCGGTCAACTCCCTGACTTTCGACACCTCGGGAGGTGCGCAGGTCGTGCACATGGGAGCTGTGGGTAATGTGCTCACCCTTTCAAGCGGTGCGCTTGGCTTCACGGGTGCAAATAACGGCACCCTCCTCGGTGGCCAAGTCGGCGCAACTAACTCCGAAGTTATCGTTCACCAGAATGGCGCGGGCATCTTCGCCATCAACAGCCCCATCAGCAGCGGCACCGGTAGCCTGACCAAGCTCGGCACCGGCACCCTCCAGCTCTCCGGCGGCATCGTCACTGCGGCGGGCACGCTTGTGGGCGGGAACACCACGGTCACTGTGGCCAGCACAGCGGGCCTTGCGGTCGGCCAGGCCGTCACCGGCGGCGGCATCCCCGCGGGCACCACCATCGCCAGCATCACCAATGGCACGGACATCGTGCTCTCCAGCGCACCCACCACCAGCATGACCTCGCCGCTCACCTTCGGCAGCGGCAGCAGCTATACCGGAGCCACCACCATCAATGGCGGCACCGTTCTCGCGGGTGCCTCCACGATCTTTACCAAGGGCGCGGTCATCAACAACGTGGCCGACTTCGTCACCGCCTCCGGCGGTCCCATCGGCCCGCGCTCCGCCGTCACCTTGGCCAATGTCTCGGGTGCCGCCCTCGACGTGAATGGCTTCGATGTCGCCATCGGCTCGCTCGCCGGCGGTGGTGCCACGGGCGGCAATGTCCTCCTCAGCAATGGCGGCACGCTCATTGTCGGCGGTGGCAACTTGATCAACAACATCAGCAACACCGCCACTCGCACCACATTCGGCGGTCTGATCTCGGGCAACGGCAATCTCACCATCACCGGTGGCGGCCAGCTCACCCTCACCAACAACAGCAACAGCTTCACCGGCCAGGTCAATATCAACTCCGGCACCCTCGTCGTCAGCAATGTGGGTCAGCTCGGTGCGGGCACCTCGCCTGTGTTCGTGAATGGTGCCCGTTCCGGTTCCATTGGCAATGCCGGCCTCCCCGGGGGCATGCTCGTTGTTCAGGGCGGCAGCGCTGGTCTCACATTTGCCCGCGACCTTGTCATCGCCGGCAGCGGCAATGCCACCCAGGGCCAGTCGCTCCTGAACATCGGCAACAACACCTACTCCGGCAATCTTTCCTTCAACGGCGCGTTTGAAGGTCGTATCGGCTCGGCCGCTGGAACTATGACCTTATCCGGCACGGTCTCGGCCTCCAACAGTCAGCGCCTCTTCATAACCGGCGGCCCTGGCAATGTGGTCATCAGTGGTCTCATCATTGGCGGCATCAACGGCACGTCTGGCATCAATAAATCCACAGCCAGCGGTCTGAACAACACCCTGGTCGTCACCAACAACAACAACACCTACATCGGTGACTGGCGCGCAGACAGCGGCACCATCCGCCTCACGAACGGTGGGCAATTGGGAATTGGCGTCTCAAACAGCGTCATGCGCGGCACGGGGGGTATCTTTGAAATCCGCACCGATGCCCCGACCAGTTTTGCCACCAAGAACGTCAGCTTGGTGGACAACAACGTCGGGATCTTCGTGGACCGTGCCATCGGCGGCGCTTCCACCATCAATCAAACCGTGACCTTCGGTGCCATCACCGGAAACAATGCCGGCACCAACACACTCTCCATCACAGGTCGCAATGGGTATGGAGCCAGCTTCACCTCCTTCAATCCCACCGCGATCGACGGGGCGATTCAGGGCATGGCCCTCAACAACACCTCCAACGGTCTGACCACCATCGCGGGTGACATTTGGAGAGCATCGGAGAACGGCGCGCAGCGCGGTCTCACCATCACGAGCACGGGTGAAATCCTCGTCACTGGCAGCATCATCCGCGGCGGCACGCGTCCCCATACGTTCACGAAGGCAGGCACCGGCACCACCACCCTGGAAGGCACCACGGTCTCCACCTACCGCGGCACCACGAGCATCAATGCGGGCACACTGGCCATCCGGGATTTTGACGTGCTGAACAGCTCGACCGGCGGTGTCTCGGGCCGCCTTGACCTCGGCACCACCACCGTCGCCGGCACCTTGAGTTATCTCGGAGCCTCAGGCACCGGCGCGGGAGAAACCACCGCCAAAGTCTTCAACCTGGCTGGCACCACGGGACTCAATGCCGTGCTTCTTGCCAATCAGTCGGGTTCAGCCCCCACTGCCTTGACTCTCTCCAGCAACATCGCCACCACGGGTGCCGGAGCCAAGACCTTTGTCCTCGGTGGCGACAGCAGCAACACCTTCGCCAACCAAATTCAGGGTGTTATCCGTGACAACGGCGGCGCGACCTCATTGGCCAAGGTTGGCACCAACACCTGGCTTTACTCTCCTGCCGTCAGTAACTACGTCGCCGCGGATATCACTTCCCTCACCACTTCCGGCGGTGCCAACGTGAACACCTACACGCTCTCAGGGGATGCCGCCACTGCTGGTGTCAAACTGGGACAGGTCATCACCGCTGGCGGAACAGGCGTCGGTGTCGGTGCCGTCGTCACGGCGATCAACGGCGCTGTGATTACGGTTAGCACGACCACCGGCGGGACGGCGATCGCTGCGGGCACGGCGATCACGTTCGGCGCCATCACCAATGCCAGCCAGTTCACCGGCGGTGTCACCGTTTCCGGCGGCACGATGCAATTCCGGGCCACTGCGGCCAGCGGGGTTGGCTCAGATCTCCTCGGCGCTGCTGCTCCTCTCGTTTTCAATACGGATCCCCTCCGGGCCAATGGTTTTGCAGGCGGCACCTTTGAATACCTCGGCCTGAGTGGCGGCGGTGCCATCACAGAGGCCCTCGGTGCCCTCACGCCCACCGCTGGTGCAGGCACAGTGGCGATCAATCCGACCAGTGGCGCGACGGGGCTCACCTTTGCTTCGCTGGGCACCGTGGCCGCTGGCACCGGAGTCAACTTCACCGGCACGGGCACCAGCACCATCACCGGCGTGGCCACCAGCACCGCCACCACCCTTCCCGGCAACGGCCGCTTCTACATCAATGGTTCCGACTTCGCCCGCTCCAACGCGGGTGCGATGGTTGTGCCGGTTTATGGCACAGATGCGGGTTTCGTGAATGCGGGTGCTGCCCTCACAGCCGCCAGTCACAATCGCGTGTCCGGTGCCACCAGCACGGGCGCTCTCTCCATCAGTTCCTTGAAAATCGACGGAGCCCAAACTGTCACTCAAACCGGTCTGCTGACCATCAACGTCGGTGCCAACACTTCGGGTGGTATTCTACAGACTGGCGGCTCAGGCACCATCACCGGGGCCGGGGGCGTCACCACCGCCGGCTCGGGCGATCTCGTCATCCGCGTGAATGGTTCTGGCGATGTTCTCAACCTTTCAACGCCGATTACCGCCACAACCACCGGCGGCGTGACCAAGAACGGCCTCGGCACCCTGAACATCAATGCCATCAACGCCCAGACGACCGGCGGTGCCTTCACCATCAATGAAGGCCTCGTTCAGTTCGCGACCGGCACCGCCGCCACCACCCAGTTGGGCGCCAACAACATCAATCTTACCGTCCGTCAGGGCGGTATCTTTGATTACAACGGCTTTACCCCCACCAACAACCTCAACGCCGTCAACAGTGCCGGTATCATCCGGAACACAGCAAATGCCACGACGGCGACGATGGTGGCGGGCAACGGCAACTCAGCAGGACTCATTTCTGGCCTAATCACTGACGATGGCTCCGTCGCCCTGGGTCGCTTGGCACTCACCAAGGGCGGTTCCGCGACTCTGTCCCTCAGCAACAACGCCAATGATTTCACCGGCGCGGTGACGCTCAATGCGGGCACACTCGCCGTCACCTCCCTGGCCAACATCGGCACCGCCAGCGCCCTCGGTAAAGGCGACAGCACCGATAGCACCTCCAACGCCGCCAGCCTCGTCTTCAACGGCGGGACGCTCCTCTACCAGGGGGCCAATGCCACCGTGTTCTCCCCCACCCAGACCCCCTCGGTCTCCATTGACCGCCAGTTCACCCTCGCCGGCAATGGCGTCATTGATTCCTCCGGCACAGTTGGCAATAACATCCTCGCCGCTGGCGTGCAGAACAACGCCGCTCTGATCTTCAACAGCACCGCCGCCGTCACGATCGGTGGTGCGGACGCCGCTAAGCGCCTCACCCTCCAGGGCAACTCCACGGGTGACAACGAAATGGCCATGCAGCTCTCCAATGGAGCCAGTGCCCGCGTGCTCTCGCTCACCAAGGGCGGTGGCGGTCTGTGGATTTTGAGCAATAGCCTCAACGACTACTCGGGTGATACCACCATCACGGGCGGCGCTCTCCGCGTCGGTGCCAGCGGTGCTAATCTCTCCGTCAACTCGAACCTCCGCCTCGCCGGTGGTGTGCTGGAAACCTCCGGCAGCTTCACCCGCGCCATCGGAACCGGGGCGAATCAGGTTCAATGGACCGACGCCGCAGGCACCGCCATCAACCAGAGTGGCGGTTTCGCGGCCAGCACGGCTCCTCTCACGGTCAACTTCGGCGGCGCGAACGCGCAGGTCAGCTTCGGCACTGGCGGCATCGGCAATGGCACCGGCAGCCTACTCCTCAGCTCTGTCAGCGCCCTCTCCGACGTCACGGTAACCAACCCTGTCAACCTCAACGGCGGCGTCCGCACCATTGACGTGCTCGACAACCTCACCACCTTCACCGACTACGCCACTGTCTCCGGCGTCATCAGCGGTGGCAGTGGCAGCGGCCTCATCAAGGCAGGTGCGGGTGTCCTTTACCTCACCGGGGCCAACACTTACACCGGCAACACCACCCTGAATGCTGGTGGCTTGATCGTCTCCTCCATCGGCGGCGGCTCCACCGCCACCAGCGCCTTCGGCGACGGCTCCGGCCAGCTCAATCTCGCCGGCGGTTTCTTGAACTACGTCGGCACGGGCGAAGCCAGCAGCCGCCAGATCAATCTGAACGCCGGCACCACCATCGAAGCCAACGGCAGCGGTGCACTGGTGCTCAGTAACGTCGTCAACAACCTCGCGGGCGCCAAGACCCTCAACCTGCGCGGCTTCAGCAATGACGCCAATGCCATCACTTCCAATCTCAATGACTTCGGCGGCGCGCTCACGATCACCAAAACCGATGGCGGCACCTGGGAACTCAGCGGCACCAACTCCTACACTGGAAATACCAACGTCAACTCCGGTTTCCTTGGCATCGGCGGTGCCACCACCGGCACTCTCGGCACCGCAATCAGCACCAGCGCGTTGGTCATCAACAACGGCGGTATTTACGCCACCAACGCGGGCGGGCTGACCATCGCCAATCCGGTCACCATCGCCAACAACACTTCGGGCACGTTTACGGGCACTAATTCCATCACCCTTAATGGAGCACTCAATGCAGCCACTGGTGCAAACTCGATCCAGATCGTCAATTCGATCGCCGGCGGCACTCTGACTATCAACGGCAACATCAACAATCTGGATGGCAGCACAGGCAAGTCGCCGGAAATTCGCGGCAGTGGCAATACCGTCCTCAATGGCAACCTCACCAGCACGGGCGGCGCCGCCATCGGCATCCTGTTCAATACCTCTGGCACTGTTACCATGGGTGGCGCAGTCGCAGATGGGCCCCTTCATACCAGCAGCACCTTTGTGCAGGGCCGCGTCATCATCAATAAAGCAGGCAACCTCAATCCCCTCGGCAGCAACAGCGTCATCGCTTTCCAGGGCGGCAGCTTGGAATCCAACTTCGCCCTCACGGGTGCCAACGCCATCACCAATGCCTTGCGCCTCGACAACAACTTTGGAGTCATCGCCGGCAGCCAGTCCATTGAGTTCGCCGGTAATGCGACCAACGGCAGCTTCCGGATTACTGGCGGTGACCGCCGCATCACCAACAATCTCACGGGCGGCGCGGTCCTGAGCTTCAGCACGAATAACTTCCAACTTTCGGACGATGCTGCGACAGGCCGCACGTTCACCCTCAGCGGTTCCGGAGCGACTGCGATCAGCGTTCCGATCTTAAATACTTCAGGGACCAGCGCTCAAGCTTCAGTCTTCACCTACACGCCGAGCAGTTCCGCATCCACCCTGAGCATCACCGGCGCCAGCACCAACGTGCTCGCCAGTGGCTGGACCGGTGCGGCCAACTTCAACGGCGGCACGACCACCCTCAGTGGTGCAGGCACCTTCGGTGCTGGCGGTCTCGGACTCATCACCGTCAGCAACGGTGCCGTCCTCACCCTCGACAACGTCGCCACCAACACGGCCAGCCGACTTGGAAACCGTGCAGTCACCCTCAACGGTGCCACCTACAACTTCATCGGTAACAGCGCCGGCACCACGGAAAGCACCGCCCCCGGCTCTGCCCTCACCTTGGGCAGCGGTCAGTCCTCCATCAACGTGACCCAGACCAGCGGTGGCAGCACGATCATGAATTTCAGTGCGCTGACGGCCAACGCCGGTTCCGCCATCAACTTCACCTCCAATGCCACCCTCGGCACCGCCACCAACGGCATCCTTTTCAACACCACGGCTCCGGTGCTTTCGCCCGCTACGATTGGCGTCCTTGCACGTGGCCTCATCAACGGCAGCGACTTCGCCACGTATAATACCAACGGACTGACCGCGAACGCCTTCGGTATCCAGGCCTTCAATGCCTACAACATCCCCACGCTTAGCACGGTGATCTCTGGCACCACCACCGCCACCGTCGCCAGCACGGCTGGTCTCACCGCAGGCATGGCAGTCTTTGGTGCAGGCATCCCGGCGGGCACCACCATCTCTGCGGTCACCGGTCCAACCACCTACACGCTCTCAGCTGCCTCGACCAACGCCACCGTGACTGTGACCTACGGCAGCACGCCCTACACGAACATCAATTCGGCCCTCATCCCCGCCTCCACCGACACCATCAAGATCGGCACGGGCTTCATCACCACCGATGACATCAACTTCAACCGCAGCTTCAATGCCATCAATATCGATGATGCTGCGTCGCATAACGTCAGCAGCATCAAGAATGCCACCCTGACCATCTCCAGCGGCGGTTTGCTGGTCGAAGGCGGTGGTGGGGTGACCCACACTCTCAGTGTGCCCCGCATCGCCCTTGGCGCGGAAGGTTCCTTCCACGTCGCGGCGGCCACCACGCTCGATGTCACCGGCCAGATGACCGGCGGCTCGGGCCTGACCAAGAACCTGCCGGGTTCCCTGACCTTGAGCAGCCACCAGTTCTACACTGGCGCTACCACCGTGAACAACGGCACGCTCAAGCTCAGCGGCGGCGATAACACCATTTTCCCCGGCGGTGCGCTGACCTTGAACCAGAGCGCGGGCGGCACCACCACCTTTGACCTCAATGGCACCATCCAGCAGGTGGGCACCATCACCAGCACCAACACCACCGTCCCCGGCTTGGGCGGCACCATCGTCAACACCGCCGGAACCACCGCCAATCTGATCACCAACGCCAGCGGCGGCACCTTTGTCGGCAGCATCAATGGCAACATCAACTTCACCCGTCTCGCGGCCGGCAACCTGACCCTCGGCGCAGCCAGCAGCTACACGGGCGTCACCAACATCCTCGGCGGCGGCCTCCTCCTGCGTGACAACGCCACCCTGCTCAACACCAGTGCCATCAACATCAGCTACGGCAGCCTGTTCTTCCGCAACCAGGACAACCTGCTCATCGACAACACCAACCGCGTCAACGACGCCGCCCCGATCTCCATGAGCGGTGGTTTGATCGACTACGCTAGCCGTGCCAACAGCAACAGCAGCGAGCAGCTCGGTGCCCTGACCCTCGCCAAAGGGGCCAACACCATCACCGTCTCACTCAACGCCCTCGGTCAATACCAGACCGCCGACCTCAGCTTTGCCAGCCTCACCCGCACCGCCGGCACCACCCTCAATGTCACCGGCACCAACCTCGGTTCCGAGGGCAGCAACTCCCGCCTCCTCTTCAACACCCCGCTGGCCAACAATGCCTCCAGCGTCCTCGGTGCATGGGCCATCGCCAATAGCACCGACTACGCCGCCTACAACGTCGCCCAGGGCGCGGGTGCGGTCGGCAGCTCCGGTTATGTGGGTTACGACACCGGCTTCGCCAGTGGCAACATCACCCAGATCCTCGGTGCCTCCACGGCCGTGACCACCAACCTCTCCGCCAACACCAGCACCGGCCTCCTCCGTTTGGCCGGAAATACCTTCAACGATGTCACCTTCAGTTCCGGTGCCATCGTCCTCAACCTCGAACAAGGCGGCCTGCTCCGTTCCAACAACAACTTCGCCTCCACCATCGGCAGGCCCACCGTCCGCGGTGTCCTCACGGCTGGCGGCACCGAAGTCAGCGGCACCCGCGAGTTGATCATTTACAACACGGCCACGGCCAATCCCACCTCTGCCGCGACCTTCACCACGGCCACCGGCTCTCCGGTCGTCACTGGCGCGTCAACTCTCGGTTTCCAACCCGGCATGACCATCACCAACGGCAACTTCGCGGCTGGCACCCGGGTTTTGTCGGTGGACAACGAGTTCCAAATGACCCTCACTAACAACGCCACCGCAAATGGCGCAGGGAATCAAACACTGACCGCAGGCTCCCTCGACGGCGGTTCCACCACCGCCGGGCTGGCCACCGTCACGGTCGCCTCCACCGTCGGAATCAGCCCCGGCATGACCATCACCAATGCCAACTTCCCCACAGGAACCTTCGTGGTGTCAGTGGACAGCCTCACCGGCCTGACCCTCAGCCAGAACGCCACCGCGACCGCTGCCACGCAGACCTTTGTCACCGGCATGAGCAACACGATCGTCCACTCGGTCATCGCCAACAACGGCTCGGGCAACAGCGTCCAGCTCGTCAAATCCGGTGCCGGTATCCTGAACCTCTCTGCCGCAAACACCTACACCGGCGGCACCATCGTCAATCAAGGCACCCTGAACCTCGTCAGCCCCGGCACGGCGGGTGTCGCCACCAACGTCGTCATTCCCGGCAACCTCACCATTGATGGCGGTATCAACGGTGCTGCTGCCACCGTCAACGTGCTGAGTAATGTCGGCCAGATCGCCGCCACCAGCAACGTGACTCTCAATGCGCGGTCCATTCTGAACTTCCAGAACATCAACGCCCCCGGCCTCAACAACACCCTCTCCAGCCTCACGCTCAACAACTTCGGTAGCGATACGGCAGGCCCGACCGTCACCAACTCCGCCGGCAGCACCTTGATCCTTACCAACGCCGCGCCCATCACCGCCACCTCCAACAACGCCGCCACCATCTCGACCATCAGCGGCGGCACCCTCAGCCTGAGCAATGCCGCCAACACCATCAACGTGGGTGCCATTGTCCTGCCTGGCACCTCCACGGTTTACAATGATATCACGGCCTCGTTGAACATCACCTCGCCCATCATCGGCGCGGGCAGCAGCACCGCCCTCACCAAGACGGGCAACGGTCTGCTCCAACTCTCTCCGAGCACCTCATTTGGCAATGGTTCCACGACGGCGGGGTCCACGACTCTGACTCTACCCAGCACCGCCGGTTTGACGGTCGGACAGGGTGTCAGCGGCACTGGTATCAACACTGGCACCTACATCATCGGCATTGTCAATGGCACCACCGCGATCATGAGCCAGTCTGCGGCTACCACCCAGGCATCTACAGCAGTGACCGTCACCGGCAGTAGCTTCGCTGGTGGCGTCAATGTCAATGCTGGTGGCCTGATCATCGGAGGTAGCAGCGTGGTGTCCACGCTTTCAACTATTGGCGGCACCGTCGCTGGCCCTGTGGGCACTGGAACTCTCGCCATGGCTTCCGGCACTCGAATGCTGGTGGACAACACAAGTCGCACCGTCCACAACACGGTGACTTTCGCTGGCAACCCCACCTTTGACAGCACAGGCCTTACCGGTGCCACACTCACACTCAATGGGGCGATCACCACACCGAATGCACTGGTGGTCAATGTCAACAATCCCGCGCTGACCGTGGCGATGAACGGCCTGTTCACCAATGCAGGCTCGATCACCTCCATCACCAAGAATGGTCTGGGTAACTTCACCATGAACTTCACGGATGTGGGCTCCACTGTTCCGGTGACAATCAACAACGGGGGCAACCTTGGCCTCCTGCACGATGGCGATGGCACCGGTGCTTTCGAGACCATTACTATGGGCACCATCACCATGGATGCAGCCCTGCCGAACATCACCATCGGTCGCGCGGGAACCGAAACCTACTTCACTTCCGCAGTGAACAAGACCATCTCGCCCACCTTGGTAGCCAGCCTCGAGAACGGCCTGACGCTGACCAACAACAACAATTATGGCCTGTTGCTCAACAACAACATCGCGCTCAGCTCTACCTTAGGTGGTGCTGGTGTGATTTACAATGTCTCAGGTGCCAGCAGTTCGCTGCAGGTGGACGGTCTCACTCTTAGCGGCGTGCTTAGTGGCGGTGCCACGGGTGCCAATGCCTTCGTGCTCACCAAGGCTGGTGCAGGCACCATGGTGCTTTCCAATACGGGCAATACCTTCGGAGGTAGCAGCTCCATCATCGACGTCACCGGGGGTTACCTAGAGGTCGCTGCCGACGCGGCTCTGGGCGATAGCAGCAATGTCATCCGTATCAATACCAATAGTGCAACCCAGGGCTTCCGCGCCAGCGACACCTTCTCGACCAACCGCACCTTTGTTCTCAATGGAGCCGCCAACAATGGCTTCGAAGTGGACAAGGGTGAGGTCTTCACCATCAACAGTTCCTTTGTCATCCCCACCTTGGCCACGGGTATCACCAAGAATGACCTGGGCACCTTGGAACTCAACGCAGCCAACTCCACTTGGACGGGTGTCCTCACCATCAATCAGGGCGCTGTGCGTATCTCCAACTCCAACGCCCTGGGCACCACCGCTGGTGGCGTCGTCCTCGCGGGTGTGCTGGGTTCCTCCTTGGAACTGGCGAACAATGTCACCGTCGCCGATCCGCTGGCGATCAACACAGGCAACAACAACACCAACCGTGGTTTGGACGGTCAGGGTGCGCTGCGCAGCGTCTCCGGCACCAACACCTACTCAGGGGCCATCACATTGGCGGTTAGCACTGGCAATGGTCAAAACCGCACTGGCACCATCACGGCAGATGCCGGATCTACGCTCAATATCACGGGTGGCGTGATTGCAGGTGTCGGTGCCGCTTCGGGCGAAAGCCGTCACTCAGGCATCGGCTTTGGTGGTGCGGGCACCATCAACATTGCGACGACTGGCATGACAATCAATGGCACGGCAGTTCAGGGCATCTTCCAGGCCGTTAAGTTTGGCACTGGCACGCTTAACCTGCAGGTCGCGAATGCTCATGCTGGACGTGACCTGTTTGTGAAAGAGGGCATTGTCTCACTCAATGGTGCGGGCACGCTTGGCACGCTTGGTACGGCCCAAGGCGCGACGCGTATCACACATATCACCGAGATGGGCACACTGGTGCTGGACAATAGCGGCACCAACGTCAACAACCGCTTGAGCACTAGCACCCTGACCTTCAACGGCGGCACCTTCAATGTGATCGGCAACTCCGGCGCGACCACGACTGAGACCACGGGCGTTCTGACTATCAACGCAGGTGCCTCGGTTTTCACCTTGGATGCCGATGTGGCCCAGCAGTTGAACCTGACAACAGGCGGCACCACCGTGCGCGGTGCGGCTGGAACGCTGCTCCTGCGTGGCGACGGCCTCGGTTCAGCTCCGGCAATTGGAGTGGCCACTTTCACCGCCCCCAACACGCCGTTCATCGGTCAGTTGGGCGGCACCGGCAGCAAGAACAAGGGTATGCTGCCTTGGGCCGTTGGCGACACGAGTGTTTCCGGCACGGGCATCGGCTTCCTTACGGCCGATTCTGCCACCAGCGGTGCCAATACTGGTGCGAACCGCTGGCGCTTACTGGATGCCTCTGAGCAGGTCACCGCCATTCAGGTTCCAGCCGTGGGCGGAACGGTGGAAAACGTGGCACTTGGCGCGGCGCAGACCTACACGCTCAACGACTGCTTGGCGAACCCCTTCATCGTCAACTCGCTCATGCTCAACAGCGGCGGTTCGATTGAAGCCGGCGGCATGCGTCTCTTCGCGATCGAGAGCGGTGGCTTGATCGCCCAGACGGGCAATGGCGGCATCCTCAATGGCAACAGCCTCCTGACCGCAGGCCAGATCACCAATGCCATCGCCGCGCCAGTGGTAGCCAACCGTGAACTCATCATCACCAATCCCGGCAACCTGACCATCGCCAGTTCCATCGTCAATGCGGGCTCCGCCGCAGGCGCGGGTCTGACCAAATCCGGCGCTGGCACCCTGGAGTTGACCTCCGCCACGAACACCGTCACCGGCACGCTCACGGTCAACAACGGCACCCTGAAGCTCAACAGCACCAACTTCTCCTACTTCCCCAACCAGACCCTGCAGCTGTTGGGCGGTAATCTGGACCTCAACGGCAGCGTACAGAATTTCAACAACCTGCAAGCGCAGACGGGTTCATTAGCGGTCAATGATCTCTTCGCCTCCAACACTGGCGGCAATGTGATCAATACCTCCGCTACCGAGGCCACCCTGGCGCTCACCAATGCCAACGTGTCGTTCTTCGGCCGTATCGGCAACGACACGCCTGCGGACAGCGACATTGCCCTCGCCTTATCCTCAAGTGTTGCGGACTGGAACCTCTATGGCAACAACACTTACACCGGCGCGACTCTTCTCAATGGTGGTCGCGTTCAGATGCTGGAAGGGGCACGCTTTAGCGGCACCTCGGCTATTGAAATCTCGGGAGCTACGCTCCTCCTGGGATCGAACAACACCGCCTATGAAGCCACCAGTTCCTTGCTCAATCGTGTGAACGACGCTGCACCCATCACCTTGCGCGGCGGTATGTTCCAGGGCCGTGGCACAGCGGCCAACACGTATGCCGAAACACTCGGTGCGTTGACCATCAGCAACGGCACCAGCATCTTGGACGTGGCCGAGCCTGGCACCAGCATCAACCAGGTCGATTACACCTTCGCCAGCCTGACGCAGACCAACAAAGGCACGCTGCGTGTGGTTAATGTGGACGCCAACGTCAACAGCCTGGCACGCGTGTTCTTCACCAGTGCTCCGACGCTTACCAACGATCTCATTGGCGGTTGGGCACTCTTCGAGCGTGACTTCGCCAGCTACAATGGCCAAGGCATCGGCGGTCTAAGCGGCACGGGTTTTGCAGGCTACTCGCCGGTGACCGACATCAATCTGGGCACCAGCACTGACAATCTCCGTCTCTTCACTGGCACGCCCCTCACGCCAGCGACGACGACCCTGACGGCTAACCGCACCGTGAACTCGCTCTCCTTGCTCTCCGGCCAGCTTTTCACCGGCCAAGGTGCCATCGGTGCCGGCGCGACCACGCTGGCCTTGCCCAACGTTTTGGGTATCGCCGTGGGTCAGTCCGTGAATGGCAACGGAATCTTCGCCGCAGGCACGACCGTCACCGCTATCAATGGCAATACGATCACCCTGTCTCAGGCGACGACGAACGGAGCGGCCACCGGCGGTAGCCAAACCTTCGGCATTGGCGGCAGTTCCGCGCTTGATCTGGGTGGCTTCACCCTCACTCTCGGGTCTGGCGGTTTGCTCGTCTCACCGGCCGGTGAAGGCACCACGACAACCATCCAGAATGGTAACCTCACCGCAGGGGTACTCAATACGGGTGGCGATCTCTACCTGCACGGTGTCACCTGGTTCAATGGCCAGAATGATAATACCGGCAATCGCGACATCACCATCGCTGCCAATGTCGTCAACAACGGCACTGGCGTGGTCAGCTTGGTTGTGGCTGGCAACAATGGCCGCGGCACTTCCGCCAACCTCAATGACATCCGCCTCACCGCTAACAACAACTACACGGGTGGCACCTTTGTGAACTCGGGTCGCCTCGTTCTTGCTAATACCTCCGCTAATGGAACGACCAACACCGCCACCGGCACGGGTGATGTCACCATCGCTGGTGGTTATTCCGGCAATGCAGCGGCCGCCGTTGATCGTCTCACTCGCGTCGTGCTGGAAGGCAACAGTCAGATCAGCAACAGCGCCACGGTGAACGTCATGGGTGCTGGCACCTTGGACCTCAACGGCTTCAGCCAGACACTGGCCGGCCTTTCTTTCAACAACCACGGTGGTGACGCACCTACTGTGGCGATCGGTTCTGGCACATTGACGCTCGGGGGCAACATCACGGCCAGCGGCCAGAATCTGGCCACTGTCTCCACGATATCCACCACTGGCATCGGCCAGCTCAGTTTGGGCGGAACGACCCGCACCATCACGGTGAATCCGGTGACATGGAATAGCGACACGCTCAGCCCCTATCAGCCGAACTTGAACATCTCCGGCGTGGTTACCGGCACGGGCGCTGAGGGCATCAACAAGGCGGGCAACGGCATCCTCCAACTCAGCGGCCAGAGCACCTTCACCGGTGGCGTGGACCTCCAAGCGGGCGGTCTGCTCATCGGCGGAAGCAGTTCGCCTTCGGCCTTTGGAGCTGGCGCGATCACCGCGGGACCGCTGGGCACGGGCAGTCTCACCATCGGCGCAGGCACCTTCCTGCTTTCCTCCGCTGCGGCCAACACGGTTCTCAATGACTACACCATCGGCGGCAACTTCTCCTTCCGTGGCACGACCGCCTTGACCCTCAATGGCAATACGACGTTGCCCTCGGGTGCCACCACCATCACGGTGGACTCCCCTGTCACCACCTACTCCGCCAGCGCCAGCGCCCTCATCCTCGGTGGTGTGATTTCCGGCACGGATGGCACCTCCGCCATCACTAAGGCTGGTTTGGGCACCTTGGTGCTGAACAATAACAATACCTTCGCGGGGGGCATCACGCTCAATGCAGGTAATCTTGTCCTTGGAGGCCTCCCCGGAACCAACAACGTTTCTCCGCTGGTTTCCGGCAGCTCGGTGCTGGTCAATTCTGATCAGGCGCTGCTGAGCTTCATGAACAACGGCGGTGGCTCCGGCGGCGTGATCAGCTATGCCAACGACGTTCAGATTCTCGGCTCGCTCACCCAGGCGAACCTGCATGCGGGCAACTTCACGGCCAACACCGGCAACGTCGTCGAGGTGCAGAACCTCAACGTCACCAGTGGCCAGACGATCAACATCTCCAGCTCGAACTCCTACAACGTCCGCCTGCTCAATGTGAACACCACTGGCGGTAGTCCGGTGAATCTCAACGTCGCTGGTGGAACCACCGTGCTGGTCTTCAACTACGGTGCCCAGCAGCCAGTGAATACCGGCAAGGGCATCCTGCTCTTCCCCGACCAGCCGTATATCAACCAGACCAATACCATCTCTGGTGGCACGATCTCGCTGAATGGCACCTACCCCATCGTGCCGCAGTTCCCCACCGCTGGGAACGTGGGCACCAGCGCCCCGACGGGTTACACCGCCGGCGGTCTCTCCAGTGCCTTCTATTCGATGGGCGCGGCGAATAATCTCATCTCCACTGGGGCCTCCGGCATCGCACCCTCGGGTGTTCTGGCCAGTGTCGGCACCGTGGGTGACACAGCGTTCGCCAACCGCCCTCTTGGCGTGACTTCCAGCACCTTCACCAATGGCACCAACGTGATGACGGGGCTGATCGAGATCACCACGGCTGGCACCTACACTTTTGCCACGGCGGTCGATGATCAGTCGCTTCTCATCATTAACGGCCAGACCATTGTTGGAAAGAACGCCGCAGGCGGGGGCACCGGCATCGGTGACTACCTCTCGACCAGCGCGGGCACCGGCTCCATCACTCTGAGCGCGGGCTTCCACACCATCGTTTACAAAAATGGCAACACTGGCAGCTCCGGCGGCTACCATCTGCTTTACTCTGGTCCTGACACCAATGGAAACGGCCTGCTGCCGACCACAGGCGCGGGAACTGGCGGCTTCCAAGCCATCCCAGCGAACAAACTGTATGCTAACAACAGCATGCCGACCGCGGCCAACAATTACCTCCTCGCCGCGCAGGTGACCAACAACTACGTGCTCGGCGGTTCCGCCAGCATCACGGGTGAAACGGGTAATTCCGGCGACGCCTTCATCACCCTCGCTGCTCCGAACGCCAATCTCGCTGTTGGCCAGTCCATCAGCGGTGGAGGCATCCCCCCCGGCACCATCATCACGTCCATCACGGGTGGTGGCACGGTCGTGAACATTTCCAACACACTCACCGCCAACACGGCTGGTTTCAGTTCGTCGGCTGTGACCACGACGGTGGATACCTTTGGCACGCAGTTCAACACCACTTTCGGCACACTCACCTTGGGAGCTGGTTCCCGCTTCAACGCGGTCAACGGCTCCGGCAGCATCGGCACGAACTGGCTGGGCGTCACCGGCGGCACGTCTATCTTGGGCTCCGGTGTCATCCTCAATCCTGGCAGCACCGCCACCTCCGGCGCGGGCATCCTCAACCTCATCGGCGGTGTGGCCGACGGTGGTTTCGGCTTCACCAAGTATGGCTCTGGTGCTTTGATCCTCGGCAATGAGTTCAACAACACCAGCCGCAATTTCGACACGACGAACGGCTCCAACGTCGTGACTGTGAGCAATGCCGCCGGCCTCGTGGTCGGCCATGTGCTCAACGGCAATGCCAATATTCCCAACGGAACGACTATTGTCTCCATCGACGGAACGACCGTCACGCTCTCCGCTCCTGCCACCGGCACCGCCACGGGCGTGGCCACCACCATCAACAATGCCTTCACTGGACCTCTGGTGGTGCGCGCGGGCACGCTCATGCTGGGAGCCCCGGGTGCCCTTTCAACAGGCACCAACACCATCGGCAGCGCCCTGACCTCGCTGACCAATGCCACGACCACGGTGAACAGCGCCGTGGTGACCGGTCTCAGCAGCACGGCCGGCCTGCAGGCGGGCATGATCGTCACAGGCAGCGCCAACATCCCCGGCGGTGCTTACATCGTCAGCGTGGACAGCGGCAGCCAGATCACTCTCTCGGCGGTGGCTACTGCTTCCGCCTCAAATGTGACGCTCAATATCGGCGGTGCTAGCCTTGATCTGAATGGCCAGACCGGCGTCACCGGTAATGTCAACGTCAGCGGCTTTGGCCAGACAGCGATGATCGCCAACGCGACCACGCCGGTTGGAACCAACTTCACTGGCGCGCTATGGAACAGCAGCCCGAACGCTGCCAGCATGACCGGTGCCGTGACCATTGGTGCTCCCGGCACCGTGATCGGCGGTTATGGCGACATTACACTCAACGGTGCGGTCAATGCAGTCTTGGCCAATACAATCACTGTCGCCGGCTCCGGAACGGTGAACTTTAATAATAACAACAGTGCTACCTTGCTCAGCGCTGTCACCGTAAACTCGGGCGCTATTGTCAAACTCGGTAACGCCAACGGCTTGGGTGACGCTGCGACCAACGCGACTTTCGCCGCGGGTTCCATTCTTGACCTGAATGGCCAGACGACTTCGAAGACGTTGACCGTCAGCGGCACAGGCCGCAGTAACTTCGGTCCGGGTGTGAACTCGCTGGGTGCGGTGATCAATAGTTCCAACACCGCAGCAACACTGAGCGGCCCGGTCACTCTGGGTGCTGCTACCAGCATTGGTTCCAACCGCGTCAACGCCACCTCGGGCGTGGCCACTGCGGGCGACATCACGCTGAGTGGTGCGGTCACAGGTAACTTTGCCTTGACCAAGGTCGGCAACACGACGCTGACGCTCTCTGGCACGGGCAATACCTTCGACGGCCTGACTCTTAACCAGGGAACAGTGGTGGTGAACAACTCCGCCGTGCTCGGTGATGCTGGCACGCAGACCATCGGCCAGGGCCTCGTCGCATCGGGCGTGCCCACTAACACGTTGACCCTCGACAACGGCGGCACCGCAAACAGTGCCCGCCTCGGTGGACGCCCGCTCACCATCAATGGCGGTCTCCTCCAGATCCTTGGCCATGCCAGCACCGCCATCACGGAAACCACCGGAGCAAGTAATGCCCTGACCTTTGGCAATGCCTACAGTGTGATCAGCCTGGACAATGCGGGGGCCAATCTGCAACTCACTGGTGCTACTCTCGCCCGAGCCAACGGTGCGACCGGCCTAGTCCGCGGCGACAGTCTCGGCCTTGCCACAGGCACGGCTACCGGCACCAACGTAATCATCACCACCGCACCGACGCCAACCGGCACCTCGGACACCAATGCCACCAGCGGCACGGTCACCAGCGCAGGCATCATCCCCTGGCTGCTTGTGGATAGTTCCCTCTCGGGGGGCGGCACGAGCTTTGCCATCTACAATGCTGCCGCAGGCACGAACGGCATCACCAACGGCGGCATCCAAGCGCTACAGAGTGGCAATTACGCCACCGCGCTGCCCGCCGTAGGCACCGCCAACAGCGCTACCGACGTGAACCTTCGCCCCGCAGCCGCGCTCACCTTGGCCAATGCGACCAGCAGCTTCCAGAGCACGGGCATCAACTCGCTCACCCTCAACAGCGCCATCATTGGCTCTGCCGTCACCATAAGCAACCTAGCAAACCTCACGCTCGACAGCGGCGGTATCCTGGCGCTGGAAAACAACACCATCTCCGGCCCCGGCTTCCTCAATACGGCATCGAACCGTGAAGCGATCATCCATGTGATTGGCAGCACAAAGACCCTGACCATTAATGCGGCTATTGGCGGCACCGTCGCTCCTAGCACGGGCGGTCTGACCAAGGCTGGCAATGGAACCCTTGTCCTTGGCTCTACCAGCGGCAACTTCTACACCGGCACCGCGACTCGCATCAATGGCGGCACTTTGCAATTGGCCTCCGGTGCTCCGAATAATGCGCTCTTCTACGGCTTCTCAGCGGCCCCTGTGGTGAATTCGACGGCGATGACGACCATTCCTGCGCAGGTGCAGAACCTCGTCGTGAACGCTGGCGGCACCTTCGACCTGAACGGCAACTCTCAGTTGATCGGTAGCCTTAACCGCAATGACCTCGGCATCGGCACCCTGCCGGGTTCTGCAGGCATCGTCACGAACACAGCCTCGGGCTCGGCTGTGAACTTCACCATTGTCGGCGGCACCGCGACGAATGACTTCGCCGGCTCGATCAACGGCAATATCAACCTCATCAAGTCCGGCGCTGTCGGCCTAACTCTTCGTGACAACAACGCTTACACTGGCTCCACGCTGCTGCTGAGCGAAATCAATGTCCTCCAGGACCAGGGTCGCCTTTCCAATACGAGCGCCATCACGCTCAACCGCTCCATCCTCCAGTGGAACGACACCGGCATCCAGAGCCTAGCCGAGCGCCTCGGCTCCACGCTGAGCAGCGCGACAGTGACGAGCGGCAGTTCCACGATCACAGTGGCGAGCACCGCTGGTCTCTCGGTTGGCCAGGCGATCACCGGCGCAGGTATCCCAGCTGGAGCCACCATCGCCAGCATTGACATCAATGGCACGGACTTTGTCATCTCCGCCAATGCCACGGTCACGGGCACTCCAAACCTCAACGTGCGCGCGCCGATGACCTTCAACGGCGGTGCCTTTGAATACGTCAGCCGCAACAGTGACAATGGCAGCGTCCTCATCGGCCCTGTCACGGCCAACTCCGGCGCGAGCATCCTGCGTGTGAACGTGGGCGGCAGCGCCACCGGCATTGGCACGGCCACGCTGACTTCCACCAGCCTGAGCCGCACGGCGAGCTCGGGTGCCGTGATGATCTTCTCCGGTGCCACCGGCGCTGTGGGCGACAATCCCTTCATCAAGTTCAACGTCGCTCCCACGCTGACCAATGGCATGATTGGTGGCTGGGCTATCACGCACAATGCGAACTCGCCGGAAGTCGGCCCCACCTTTGCCACCTATGATCCAGTGGCAGGCATCCGCCCGCTGAGCGCTTACAATTCTACCCAGACCTTCGGCACCTCCAATAGCGCCAGCAATCTGCGCTTCGGTGATGTCTCCGCCGTGGTGACCTCCGGTGGCGCCCAAGTCAACTCGCTGACTTGGAATGGTTTCTCCGCAGCCCGCGCCCTGACCTTCCTCAACCCGAACGATACGCTCACCCTCACCAGTGGCGGTGCGATCTTCGGCCTGGAAAACTTCGCCCGCACCATTGGTGACGCCACCAATCGCGGCAAGCTCACCTCCGCCAGCGGCGAACTCTTCCTGCACCACGGTAGAAACACCCTGACCGTGAACTCCGATATCACAGGCACGCTCGACTTGGTGCTCTCCGGTATTGGTCGTTCTGACCTCGCTCCTGAAATTACGCTGAGCAATGCTAACACCTACGTCGGTGATACCTTCGTCAATGGCGTCATCCTCAACCTGAACAACCTCACGGGTGCAGGCAATGCGGTCACGGGTGATCTCATCCTCACTGGCGGCACCAACTTCACCTCTGCCACTGCTGCCAACACCACCGCTATGGCGCGTGTGCCTGCGGGTCTGAACCCTGCTACTCAACAGAACTTCCAGATCGCTGACACGGCCACGGTCACCGTCCGCGGTGGAGCAAGCTTGGACCTCCAAGGCATGGATGAAACCTTTGCCAACTTGGTCTTCAATCATGAAGGCGGCGGCGGTCAGAACCCGCAGGTGCAGACGGGCGCTGGCACGCTGACGCTCACTGGAGATATCACTGCTACCAATCTGCTCGACCCGCGTTCCATCGCTCTGTTGGCCGGCAATGTGGCGCTTCCTGCCACCTCCACCATCACCGTTGACCCAGTGGCCAATGGCGATGTGACTCGCAACGGCACCAACGGACTCGTCGGTCTCCAACTCAACGCCTCCATCAAGTCCGGCACGACCCTGAACAAGGCTGGCAATGGCTTCCTTGGCCTGGGTAATAACAGCACGACCCTCACGACCGTGAATGTGAATGCGGGCGGTGTCGTCCTCTTCGCTGGCTCGAACTACAATAACGCCACCTTTGATCTCGACACTGGCACCATACTCGACCTGCGCGGTGCGGACATGATGAGCTCGGCTAACGCACTCCTTGGTCAGGTCGGCTCCGTGGTCGGCGCTGGCACGATCAAGAACTTCGCCATCGCCGACGGTGGCACCTTGGTTACAGGCAGTGACAACACCAATGGCACTTTCTCCGGCCTGATGACCGGTGAGTTCAGCAACAGCCTGCTCAACGTCACCAAGGTGGGCACCGGCAACTGGAACCTCAGTGCTGACAATAGCGCCAGCCTGCTGGGCACCTTGCTCATCAACGGCGGCACCGTCACGATCAATGGCACGACGGCCAAGACTGGCTTCGTCACAACCGCCATCGCCGAGGGTGGCACGCTGACCTTGGACAACAGCACCAACCTCCTCGCTAGCCGCCTTGGCGGCACCACCAGCGTGCAGGCCACGACGGCGGACCGCGCGATCAGCATGCGCGGTGGTATCCTCGACTTCCGCGGCGGTGGTTCGACGGTGGTTGAGGCGGTGAACACGATCACGAACCTTGAAGGTGCCAGCAAGTTTGCCCTGGCATCCAGCGGGTTCGGCACGTCGATCACGGCAGTCAGTGTGGCCGCCTCCAGCACGACCAACCGCGGCACCCTCACCCTGGACGCCGGTGCCGGTCTCCTCGGCGGCGCAGCGGCAGGCTCGGGACGCGTCAACGTCATCGCCACCACGGCCAACCTCGTCAACAACATCCGTCCCGACATGATCGGGATCGACAGCAGTGGCACAGGCTTCGTCACGCATGACGCCAACGGTTTCCGTCTCCTCACCTCGGCGGATACCGCGCTGGGTTATGTCAAGCCCACCGGCACTTACCTCGGCTCAGCCACTCCGCTGACCATCACAGCCACGGCAGGCACCGTCTCCAACGTCACGGCGAACACCTCCAACGTGGACGTGGACTCTGGACTCGGCCTCCACGCCAGCACTACGATCAACAGTCTCAACCTTTCCTCCGGCGGTGGTTTGACCTCCATCGGCGGCGGCGTCTCCATCGCCACCAGCGCCACCACCCTCTTCAACGCGGCGGGCACGCTCAATACGCTTTCCCTGAACAGCACGGCAGCCGGTTCGGGTGCCATCCTCGCGGAAACCGGTAACCTTGGCATCACCGGCGGTGCCCTCCAGGCCGGGACGGGCACGGGTCTGCTCCTTTACCACACCCCGGGCGATCTCACTTCGAGCGCCTACACCCTCGGTTCCGGCGGCATAGTGAAGGATGGCGTAGGCACCCTGACGCTGAACCAGAAGAGCCTCAACTCCGGCGCGACCTTTGTCAATGAGGGTAACCTCGTCCTCGGTGGCGGTGCGAACACCCTGCTCGTCACCCCGACTGCCGGTGGGGCGGTGGTGGCCGACCTCGTGGTCAACGGCGGCGTCGTCAAACTGAACGGCAACAACCAGGCCGTCAGCCAGCTCACCCACACCACGACGAACAACCTCCCGAACACGGCGGGAACCATCGTCAACGACAGCGCCGTGGCTGCCAACCTCTACACCGCACAGTCCGTCGCCACCACCTTCGCCGGAACCCTCGGCGTGAACGGCGGCACCGCGAACGAGAACAACTTCTCCGTGGACAAGGCCGGCAACTTCGCCTGGACCCTCACGGGAGCTCAATACTACACCGGAGCCACCAACATCCGCGCTGGCACCCTGACTCTACAGGACAGCGGTGCCATCACCGGCGGTGGTGCCATCAATACCAACTTCGCGACTCTCTCGCTGGTCAACAGCGGCCTCTCCCACGTCGCCGCCCGCACCGGCACCTCGGCCATTAACCTTACCGGCGGCACCTTGTCGCTCACACCTCGCTTGGAAGGGGAAACCAGTGCGACAGCCGGAGCGGTGACGCTTCTTGGCGGTCAGAACAACATCAACATTGCCGCCCAACCCGGCCTCGGCGGCAGCCTCAACCTCAGCGCGGGTGCCCTCACCCGAACCGCAGGCTCCGGTGCCGTCTTGACGATGTCCTCTGCCACCGGTCAGATCGGTCGTGGCACGAACACCAGTTTCGGTGGCCAGAGTGGTCAGGTCACGTTCAGCAACGGCGGCTCGCTGCTTACCAACAACATCATCGGCGGCTGGGCCACGAATGGCACCGAGTTCCTCACTTACCTGAATGCGGCATCCACGACCGGAGCCATCGGCGTCGGTCTCCTCGGTGACACCGGCTCGGGCTTCGCCAATTACACAACCCTCGACACGGATGGCGGTGACCTTGCGGCTTCATCCGCCACGCGCAACGGCCGGTATTCAGGCAACAATAGCTACAACGTTGCCGGTAATATCAGTCACAATTCCCTTGCCTGGGCTGCGGGTGCGAATGGCAACAACATCACCTTCACGGCTCAAGGGGATACGCTCACGCTGGCCAGCGGGGGCTTTGTCCGCAGTGGCAACTTCACCGGTGCCATCGGTCAGAACGTCGATGTCGGACGCATCACCCAGGGCTCGGGTGAGTTGTTCATCCACAACAACCAGAGCACGCTGACCATCAACAGCCGCATCACCGGCACCAACAAGGTCGTGTTCTCAAGCGTCGGCGCTGGCACCATTGCCCTCGCCAACGGCACGTCCACGCTCCAGAACGCGGCAACGGTCACCGGAAACAATGCACTGGTCACCAGCACCGCGAACCTGTTTGTCGGCCAGACCGTCGCCGGACCTGGTGGCTACACCGGCACCATCACCGCCATCGTGGATGGCACCAATGTGACCCTCTCCGGCGCCCCGACCGCTGGCAATGGCTTCTACAACTTCGGTGCGGTCGGCACGTCCTCCATCACCGGCGCCACCAACACGAGCGGCAATGCCACGGTGACCTTCGCAGCGGCCAAGCCCGGACTCTTCGTTGGCCAGCCGATCTTCGGCACAGGCGTGCCGCTCGGAGCCACGATTTCGACGATCAGCGCGGATGGATTGACGATCACCATGTCTGCCGTTTCTACCGCAGGCGTCACCGCCTTCACCGCGGGCTCCGCTGGTCATAGCTACTCCGGCGGCACCGTCGTGAACAACGGGGCGACGTTGCAACTGAATCCCGCGCGTCGGGGCGAGGTCGTCATCCCGTCTGCGGGTGGCCTGACCATCAACGGCGGTGCCGTCACCATGGGCAGCACCAGCATCTCCGGTGCCATCGCTTCGGGAACCAACGTGACCATCAATGGCGCAGGCTCTTTGACCTACCCGGCCTACGTGGTGACCGGTCCGCTCACGACGATCACCAACACCCTCGGCTCCCTGACCTTCAACGGCAACGGCGGCGCGGGCAACCCGACGCTGGCGCTCGGAACCCCAGCTGCCACCCAGTTGCACCGCGTGGTCGTCTCCGGCATCACTTCGGTCAATGACAACCTGAGCCAAGTGCCAACCATCAGCGGCGGCGCAGGTTCCTCGCTCCAGTTCAGCACGACGACTCCGACCATCACGGTCAATGCCGGTGCCAACATTGCAGGCCTTCAGATCAGTGCCCAGATCACCAACAACGCTGACGTGGTCGGAGCGGGGGCCATCACCAAGGCAGGTCTCGGCGGTCTCACCCTTAGTAGCGCGACCAGCAACTGGACCACCGGCCTGAATCTTGACGCAGGAACGCTCATCATCGGCAATGCCAGCACCCCGACCACCGCCAGCACGATTGCAGCTCCGATCGCCGTCACCGCTGGCCCGCTGGGCACCGGCACGTTCCGGATTGCTGATGGCACCACGATCCAGACGGACAACACCGCGCGCACCATCGCCAACGCGATCAACTTCGCAGTGCCCGGCACCGCCTCCGCCTTCACGGTCGGAGGAACGGCAGCCACGCACAACCTCACGCTCAACGGCGTGATGGGCCTCGGCACGGCGACCCGCACGATCAACGTCACCAGCCCGCAGGTCACCGCCACCATCGGCGGCCAGATCACCAGCGGCGCGGGAGCCGGCCTCACGAAGACTGGCAACGGCATCCTCGTCCTTTCTCAGACCGCGAACGACTACACCGGAGCCACCACCGTCAACGGCGGTATGCTCAGCCTCGGTGCCGCAGGCGTTATTCCGGATGGATCGGCGTTGGTCGTCAACTCCGGCGGCACGTTGGACATCGCTGGCTTCAATGAAACCGTGGCCTCCCTCTCCAGCGGCAGCGCCACCACCGGCGGTCTCATCACGAACTCCAGCTCGATCCGAACCCTCACGGTCAGCAACACCACCGGCAGCACCACCTTCGGCGGCGTGATATCCAATGGCAACCAAGCCCTGAACCTCGCCAAGAGCGGCGCTTCCACCCAGGTGCTCACCGGCCAGAACACCTACACCGGCACCACCACGGTCAACGGCGGCACCCTTCAAATCGGGAATGGTTCATCTGGTTCCATTAATGGATCCTCCAACGTAACGGTGGCACTAGGTGCCACGCTCGCACTGAATCCTGCCGACGGCACAACCTTCTCGAACAGCATCACTGGCACCGGAGCCTTGATGAAGACGGGTTCGGGCTCCGTCACCCTTTCTGGCTCCTCCAACAGCTTCAGCGGCAAAACAACCATTGCCAGCGGCACCCTCTCGGTGGCCACGGTTAATGCCACCGCTTCCGCGAATCAGCCCTTGGGAACCAATAGCGACGTTGATCTCGGCGTTGCTGCCACTTCCTCCGGTGCCCTCGTTTACACGGGCGGTGCGTCAACACTTGGCAAGAACATCAATGCTTTGGGCAATGGCTCCGATACGATTCAGAACGCCGGATCAGGATTGCTTACTCTCTCCGGCACCCTGACAAAAGCTGGCACCATCCTTACCCTCGCTGGTGGCACCTCGGGTATTAGAGTCACCGGTGCTATCGTTGGCGCTCCCGCCAGTTCGGACCTCATAGTGACAGGTTTGGTGACCCTCGCCTCCGCCAACACATTCAACGGCCCTGCGATCATCGGCAGCGGAGCGACTCTGAACATCAACCATGCGGGTGCCATCCCGACTGCTCTTACGATCAACGGTGGAACGATCGACAACACCAGCGGCAGCCCAATTACGCTGACGGGTAACCCTGCGCTCAACATCAACGCGGACTTCACCTTCACTGGCAGCAATGCCCTCAACCTTGGCACCGGAGCCGTTACGCTGAATGCCAACCGAATCGTTACCGTGAATGGAAGCACTCTCACCATCGGAGGGACGATAGCCGGTAATTTCAGTCTCACCGGAGCCGGCGCAGGAACTCTCCTTCTCACCGGGGCTAGCACCTACACCGGAACCACCACCGTCAGCAGTGGCTCTACGATCAACGTCGGCGGCAATGGTTCACTCGGCGACACCTCTAGTGGCACTACGATCACGAACGGTGGCGCATTGGTCATCAACAACATCAACTACTCCGACCCAGAGCCGCTTAGCCTTAATGGCACAGGAATCGGTGGCACAGGTGCCCTCGTCGGCGGCAGCGGCACCAGCACCTTCGCAGGCCCCATCACCATCAATACCAATGCCACCATCGGCAGCGGTGGCGGCACCTTCAACCTCACCGGCGGCATCAACAAAACGGGCACGGTCGTCACATTCACGGGCGGTGGCACCTTCAATATCAGCGGATCGGGCATCACCGGGAACACGGGTTCGCCAAACTCTGATTTTGTTGTTGACGGCACCACGGTGAACCTAGGAGTGGCCAACACTTACAACGGCCCCACCTTTATCCAGAACGCCGGCGTGCTGAATGCCAATGTCGCCAATGCGCTCCCCACCGCCAACGGCCGCACCGCCATCATCATGAATAACACGGCGGGCAATGTGCTGAATTTGGGTGCCAGCCAGTCCATTGCCAGCCTCGCGGGCGGAACGAACGATGCCGTCACACTGGGTTCCAACAACCTCACCATCGGGGCCTCCAGCGGAAGCACGACTTATGCAGGTGCTATCACCGGTAGCGGAGGCCTCACAAAAGACGGTGCCAGCACCCAACTGCTTACCGGTGCGAATACTTATACCGGCAATACTGCGATCAACGGTGGTGTTCTCAATGTCGGCTCGGCGGAAACCCCCGGCACCTCCGGTCCGCTTGGCAATCAGCTCGCTAGCGCCGCTGGCACCATCACATTCAACGGTGGTACGCTGCAATACTCCGCCGCAAATCAATTCGACTACTCCGGTCGCTTCAGCACAGCTGCTGGCCAGCTCGTAAGCATCGACACCAACAGTCAGAACGTCACCTTCGCTACCGCTCTCACTAGCGCAGGTGGCACGCTCGCCAAGACAGGTGATGGCACCCTGACCCTGACTGCTTCGAACACCTATTCCGGTTCGACTACTATTTCGGCTGGTACTCTAAGGGTCGCCGATGGTAATAATGGTGCGCTCAACGGCACCGGCAATGTCACCGTCGTCACGGCAGGCAGCACCATCACGGGCGCTGCGGTTCTTTCTGGTGGCGCTGGCTCGGTCGACAATACGGCCACCGTCGGCACCATCGCTGGCTCCACCATCATCGGTGACTCCGGCAACAACGCGAATCGCGGTGTCCTCGCCCCCGGCATCACCAGCAACAACGACACTAGCAACCAGACCCTGACATTCACGGCTGCCAGCACGGCACTTACAGTAGCCAGTGGATCTCAGCTCCAATTGAGCATTACTACTGCCACGGCCAATGAACTCGGCATCGCGAACCTTCTTGCGGCTGGCACCTACACCAACGCCGCCGACTACATCACGAGCAATAGTCCGGCTTGGACCGCGGGCGCCCCTGGCGTGCTTGGCGGCACCACCTACGGCCAGTATGACTTCATCAGGCTGACCAATGGCTCAATCAGCCTCGGCACTCGCAACGGAGCGGGCTTTGGTAACGGCACGGTCTCTGTCCGCAACAATGGCTACACACCGGCCTTTGGCGATGTCTTCAACCTTATTGACTGGGTTGGAGCCATGGGAGGATCCTTCCAGGCCAATTTCAGCGGCAACTTCACCACTGGTGGTGTTTGGGACGATCTGGATCTGCCCACCCTGTCTCCGGACTACGCATGGGATACCTCGGCCTTCACCTCCTACGGGGTCTTGGTCGTCGTTCCTGAGCCTTCCCGCGCTCTGCTGCTCATGCTCGGCCTCCTCGGCCTCATGATCCGCCGCCGCCGGAAGCTGGCCGCCTGATTCGATCCGCTTTTTCCTGAACGGCACCCTGCTGCAGCTGGGTGCCGTTTTTTATGCCGGGCTCGCCGAACTCAGCAGGCATTTTTCTTGTCACTTCGGGGGCGGTGGCCTATTGGATGCCTTTTGCCGCCCTGCGGCTCTCACGTGGATTTTCTCTCCCCCATGAATCTTTTCAGACTATGTCCGGCGGCCCTGACGGTCTTTTTGGCCCTTTCCAGCCCGGTTTCGGGTCAGGGCTTGCTCGATGGCATCGATAGCAGCATCATCATCAATGGCCTTTCCACCATCATCGACCCGGAAACGGGCGTGGTGACCTACAACGGCGGCGTCAGCGTCCAATACGACGATATGCAGATGCGCTGCCAGAGCGCCAGCTACAATCAAATCACCGGCGTGGTCCATGCCACCGGCGGTGTCATCATCTGGAAGGCCGGCACCATCTACAAGGGCGATTCCATCGACTACAACACTGTCACCGGCGAGCTCTCTGGAAACAACATCCGCTCCTCCATCCCGGCAGGGCAGGGCACTTTCTATTTCCACGCCAAAAAGTTCACCGCGGACACCAAATTGCTCGATCACCTCGATTCGGACAATGTGACCTTCACGATGCACGATCAGGCGAATCCGAATTTCCGCATCGAGGCACGTGAAATGAAGGTGATGCCCGGAAATAGGGCCGAATTGAGTGATTTGAAGTATTACGGCGGCAACTATCCGCTCGTCTGGCTGCCTTATCTTGGCCAGTCCGTCGATCAGGAGGCTGCTTTCCGCATCGGACCGGGTTTCAACAGCCGCTGGGGTGCCTTCCTTCTCAGCCAGTACACCGTCTATCACGGCGATCACACAGAGGCTCGCTACAAGTTCGACCTGCGCTCCAGCCGCGGTGTGGCAGGCGGTGTGGATTACTACTCCATGCGTCACGCGGCGAATCGCCACAATTTCGGCGTTCTGAGCCTCTACGGCGTCAATGACCGTGACCCCACGCTGAATCAGGCTGGCACAGCCCGCCAGGTGGTGGACAACACGCGTTACAAAATCAATTTCCAGCACCGCATCTACCTGCCGGGGCCGGATGTCAGCACTTGGTACATCGACTTTGACATCAACAAGCTCAGCGATGTCCATTTCTACGAAGACTTCTTCTTCAACGAGTTCCGCACCAACCCGGAGCCAGACAATCAGATCTCCCTCGTGAAGACCAGCGACTCCTACGTCGCCACCTTGATGACCCGGCTGCAGTTGAATCACTTCTACCGCACCGCGGAGCGCCTTCCGGAGCTTTCCTTGGACTTCGTCCGCCGTCCGCTTTGGGACAGCCCCATCCAGCATCAGGGCACCATCTCCGCCGGCCTCTACAACGAAAAGATCAGCAAATACGAGGAGGTGGAGTTTCAGCGCCTGCGCGGACTGGGCCTGCTCGGCGCTGGCGCGGTGAATGGCGACCCACTCGGAGCGGGCTCGGCCTACGCCACGCTTTTGGGCCTGCCTCAGGGTTCCGTGATCTCCCCGGTGCAGGCCGCCGCGGGCGTCGGAGTGCTCAACGCGCGTTTGGATGAGCCCGGGTTCACCCGCTTCCACACCTATCATGAGTTTCTCTATCCCAAGACCTACTTCGGCTGGCTGAATCTCACGCCGCGCCTCGGTTTCGGCCTCACCAGCTATCACAGCATCGATGGCAGTGTCAGCGGTCTACGTGATTTCACCCGCGGCATCTTCCATGCGGGCCTTGAGGCCTCGTTCAAAGTCACCCGCACTTGGAGCGATCTCCGCAGTGAAAAATGGGGGTTGGATGGCCTCCGCCACGTCATTCAGCCCTACATCAACTATTCTTATCTGGATGCGCAGATGGACAGCGCGCTTCCAGGCATCGATCGCTTCGCCGCGACCACCCGCCCGCGTTCCATCGATCCCTCGCTCTTCACCGCCGTCGATGCCCTTCGTTCTTGGAACGTGGCACGCGTCGGGGTGCACAACCTCCTCCAAACCCGTCGCGATTACCTCACCACGGATGGTTACGGCGGCGTCACCGGCGCTTCCGACGATGGTTCCAGCCGCACCTACACCTGGGCCGGCATGAACACCTACGTGGACATCTTCGCGCGTGATCCGGAGTTCGATCGCAGCGTGTCCAATCTCTACAACGAGCTCTTCTGGCGCCCGGTCCCTTGGATCAATCTCGCCTCGAACATCCAACTGCCCCTTTCCGGCGGCGCGGGCAGCTTCACGGATCTGAATCACTCCATCACCTTCCTGCCGAGTCGCAATCTCACCTTCCAGCTCGGTCATCAGTTCCTCAACGATCACCCGCTGTTCCCCCAGGACAGCAATCTGCTCTTCACCCGCATCCATGCCCGCCTCACGGAAAATTGGGGCCTCAGCATGAACCACATCTTTGAGGCGGATGACGGCACGATGGAGTTCCAGAGCTACAGCCTCACGCGCGACCTCAGCAGCTGGCTTTTCTCCGTCGGCGCGCTCATTCGTGACAACCGCAACGGCGTCTCTGACTACGGCATCCTTCTCGGTTTCACCTTGAAGGAGTTCCCGCAGTTGAACTTCGACCTCGATATCGACCCGAACCCCACCGGGCGTGGCGGGAGATAATCCTGTCTGAGCTGACCGGGCCTCCGGCAGTGACTTGACCTTTGCCTGATGCGGTGACCCGGCCGTCAGCATCCCGGATTGCATTCCAGAACGCTCTGGCCTAGATACGCCGCCCTCTGCCCCACCTCTAGGATGCCCATCGAAAATACCCGTAACTTCTCCATCATCGCGCACATCGACCACGGGAAGACCACGCTCTCCGACCGCCTTCTCGAGTTCACCCACACCATCACCGTGCGCCAGCAGCAGGACCAGCTCCTGGATGCGATGGATTTGGAGCGCGAGCGCGGCATCACCATCAAGGCGCACCCTGTGTGCATGAACTACAAGGCCCGCAACGGCCAGATGTACAAGCTCAACCTCCTCGACACTCCCGGCCACGTCGATTTCAGCTACGAGGTCAGCCGCTCCCTGGCTGCCTGCGAAGGCGCCCTGCTCTTGATCGACGCTTCTCAGGGCGTCGAGGCCCAGACGGTGGCCAATTTGAACCTCGCGATGCAGCAAAACCTGCACGTCATCCCCGTCATCAACAAAGTCGATCTCCCCAGCGCCGACATCGAGAAGTGCAAGCGCCAGCTCGAGGACATCCTCCAGCTCTCCGCTGACGAGGCCGTTCCCGCCAGCGCGAAGATGGGCATCGGCATTGAGGACATCTTGGAAGCCATCGTGGCCTACATCCCGCACCCGAAAGACCCCGGTGACGGCTATTTGCGTGCCTCCGTTTTCGATTCCGTGTTCGACGCCTATCGCGGCGTCGTGAGCTACGTCCGCGTCATGAGTGGCACCATCGTCCGCGGCCAAAAAGTCCGCATGATGTCCACCGGGCTCGATTACGAAATCAAGGACGTCGGCATCTTCCGCCCGAAGATGACCGCCTGCGAAAAGCTGGAAGCAGGCGACGTGGGCTACCTCATCGCGAACGTGAAAACCACCGCCGACGTGAAAATCGGCGATACGCTCACTGAAACGCGCAGACCCGCTCCGGAGCCGCTTCCTGGCTTCAAAGAGATCCACCCGCTCGTCTTCAGTGGCATCTATCCGGTCAGCACAGACGACTTCGAGGCGCTCAAACTCGCCGTCGGCAAGCTCCAGATCAACGACGCGGCCTTTACCTTCATGAGCGAAAGCTCCGCCGCCCTCGGCTTCGGCTTCCGCTGCGGCTTCCTCGGTCTGCTGCACATGGAAATCGTCCAGGAGCGCCTCCGCCGCGAATTCAACATGGACGTCATTTCGACGTATCCCTCCGTCATTTACGAAGTGCGCAAAACCAACGGCGAAGAGATGATGGTGGACAATCCCACCTTCCTCCCCAGCGCCCAGGAGATCGAGGAAATCCGCGAGCCCATCGTGAAGGTGAACATCATGATCCCGAACGAGTACATCGGCGACATGATGCAGCTCGTGATGGACAAGCGCGGCCAGGTCAACAACACCGAGACCCTCGACGACCGTCGCGTGCTCCTGCACACCGTCATGCCGCTCAATGAGATCCTCGTGGACTTCAACGACAAGCTCAAGTCCATCACTCGCGGCTACGGCAGCATGGATTACGAACACGCCGGCTATCTGGCCGCCGAACTCGTCAAAATGGACATCCTCATCGCTGGCGACCCCGTCGATGCGTTCTCTTGCATCGTGCATCGCGCCAAGGCCGAATTCCGCGGCCGCCAGCTCTGCGGGAAGCTCAAGGAAGTCATCCCACAGCAGCTTTTCGTCGTCGCCATCCAGGCCGCCATCGGTGGCAAGATCATCGCCCGTGAAAGCATCAGCGCCCTGCGCAAAGATGTGACCGCCAAGTGCTACGGCGGTGACATCAGCCGCAAACGCAAGCTCCTCGACAAGCAGAAGGAAGGTAAGAAGAAGATGAAGGCCATCGGCAAGGTGAACATCCCGCAGGAAGCCTTCATCGAGGTGCTGAAGA
>Ga0315902_10000947_pt1 | contig 47559 bp, 54 predicted proteins | sample LakEriMetagenome_9_FD_203523 | JGI IMG/M metagenome (GOLD analysis project Ga0315902, IMG submission 203523) | Freshwater fungal communities from buoy surface, Lake Erie, Ohio, United States - Buoy 12 MA117 | ecosystem: Environmental > Aquatic > Freshwater > Lake > Lake biofilm | place: USA... | reverse complement strand
AAATCCTTTTAAGGTAAGTGGAATTCCCTCTATCTCTGTTTTGTATTCATCTACGATTTTTAGATCCGGCAATTTGATTTCTTCTTCCTTTTCTGGCTCTATAGTCTCTATAATTTTTTCCTCAATTTTTTCCGGTTCTGGATTTTTTGGGGATTCTTCTGTTTTTTTCTTCTCGCTGACATAGGAGAATACGAAGTTAGCGGCAACAACTAGTGCAATCGCAAGTGGGTCAAATACCAGCATTAAAGCTATAATAAACCAGTTTACAACTTGATCTAAAGATTTACCAGTGATCTTAGCGATAAATTTTAAAGGTCCGATTTCGTTAGCTATATCATTATTGGAAGAGACGTTTAGAATCTCCAGATCTAAATCGTTGATTTGCTGAGTTTTTGAAGCTATCGTGTCCTGTAAAACTTTTATATCATCATCCAAAGATTTGCTCTCTTTACTCAATTGGTTCATCTGTGATCTAACAGAGGAAGTTGATTTGTTTTGAGCTATGAGATTATCAGCATTGCTCTGCTGTCTATTTCTCATATCAGAGAGTGTGTTCTGTCTGGTACTTTTAAGCTCCAACTGTTTTTCTGCCTGATCCAGCTGCCTTTGAATCATTTGCTTTCTTTTCTCAATGACAGCAGTATTTTTATCTACGTTTTCTACCTTATTTGCGGTTTCCTGATAAGCTGAGGACAAGAACCCATAGATCCCCGCCGAGGTTATTACTATTAGTACAAAACATGCTATAGTGAGGTAAACCTTAAGTGCCTTGTTTATTTCGTCCCAGAATCTGTACAACAGAGAAGCTATGACTAGTTTAGCAAATTCTAAACTAGCTGCCATCACCATCACGTTGGTAGAAGCACCTGCAAACATTTTACCGATACCAAAGATCGAATAAAATGCAGCAGAAAACGAGATGCTGATTGCAGAAATAGCTACAATATATGGGAAATACTTGTTTTCTTTCATCTAAGTTATTTCTTTAAGTATTATATATCCACAGAAAAAAGGCCCACTTGATAAAGTGAGCCCTAAAAGATTAAAAACCCGGAATTTATTCAGATTCTAAGCCCTGTTGAGCTGCTGCTAGATCCTTTTTTAGATCGTCAAACTCTTTATTATCTAGGCTAATATTGGTCAAAGATTGTTCGAATGCCTTAAAAATGCGGATAAAATCATTTGCTAGGCTTTTTCCCTTCCCTGAAAATTTATTTAGAAAATAATGTGATGCTTCGATTTCTAGAGCATTCATATAGATCACTCCACTTTTTATGCCTTCTTCTTTGATTTGGTCGAGCTTTTTTGTGATCTCTAAAATTCCTAAAGCTTCCTTTCCCCTCCATTCTAGAGAGGAAACAATATCATTATACACCTCTAGATCTTTTGAATTCATAGATACTCCATAGACCTTATTACTCAGTTCTTTTTGTTTTTTGTCAAGAGCTGATTGTAGCTCTTCGACTCTTTTTTGATCTACTTCCACTTCGGTGATTAATTCTTCTGCCATTTTTTATTTTTTATATTCATTTTTAGATCCTCTTAAACCTAATGTTTCATCAAATAGAGTGGATTTCCCTGAATTGTTTCAAGAGATCCAGAAATTTTCTTAGATGTTCTTTAAACTCGTCTCTTGTAACGATGAATCTTTGGATTGAAGAGTTTTTTTCGTTAGAAATCCAAATTTCCCCACGGTGAGGAATTACTCCATACCTCTCAGCATAAGCAAACATATATGCGGAAATTTGGCATTTATAGGAATCAATATCGTCTTCATCTTTAGGTGAGCTAGCAGACTTGAAATCTATTACCACGTGCTCGTCATTAAAGTCTTGAAAAATAAAATCTGTTGCTCCTGCCCATCCGCCTCTAAAATCTGTCCACAGAAAAAGTTCGTTATGAAGAACACATTTAATATCTGACCAAAATTTTTCATGATAAAAATTCCAAAAAAGATCTCTACCTCTCACAATCAAATCCAACTTGTCTGGTGAATTTTTTTCTTCTTCCTTAGCAATATTTTGAGCTGATAGAAGACTCTTATCCACTGATTTTGATTCTGCATACTCCAATAGGAAATGTTCAAGCATCGAGTGCATAACTGTTCCTCTGAATGATGCTTTATCCAGTATCTGCTGCCATTTCTCGTTACCGAACTTTTCTCTCAAGTGTTGGAATTTAGGCTCAGTAAGGAGCTTTAAAACTGTTGTAACGGAAGGAAGAACCAGCTTAGTCTGGTGATCCGTGATAACCTCATAAGCTCTTCCCCAGGGATAGCTTTTTCTCTGAATATTAGGATTTGTCAATTTTTAAAATAATGATATTGTCCAAGTCCAAGCTTGGGATAGCCACTGTGTTTTGCTTTCAATGATGATAGCAGTGGTCCAAAAAATAGTTCTACTTGCAATCCACCAGGTTGTTAGATCTCTGAAATAAGGATAATAAACTAAAAGATATGAATTGCTTTCTGGAATCTCCTTATATTCAGGAATGATTATCTCATGAAGATTAAGAGAAGTGAGATATTCATTTAATCCCTTCGATTGTTCTATTAAATAAGCTGGCCAAAGCTCCCGTGGTAAATCTGGGGACATTGTCACTTCGGGTGGTAAATTCATAACTGTGTAAATTCTGCCAATCCAGTCTACCCTCAAATTGTTTTTTGACCATATCGGAGAATTCATCAGCTCCTTTTTAATTACCCTACGGAGAAATAGATAATTTCTAATGTCTCTAATAACTCCAAAAATTCTGATTAATCCCTTTAAAAAATCTATCATATCAATCGATAAAATTTAATTTTATTCCAGGAAACATCTCCCTGATCTTTATTCTAGCTCTTCTAATACGTGTTGCAACTGCTCTCTTTTTCATTCCGTATTTATCAGCAATATCTTGATACTTCATCTTATGTAGTTCCCGATCCATAAGAATATCCTTATAAATCGCAGGAAGCTGTTTCATCTTTTCTAAGACTGTATCATATAGATCATCAAAGCCTCCTTCCTGATTATTTATTTCCCATTCTGGTTCAGCAAAAATATCCTCTGGGGTTATATCAGAGAGAGGAATGAATTCATCATGATCTCTACCATCTAATTCTATCGATTCATAAACTAATGGAGTAAATTTCTTCGAATTTTTTTTGATTAGCAGAGATTCGTTTCTTGCTATGTTATATGCCCATGTGGAAAAATTTCCCCTAGAAGGATCATATTGGGCAACTTTTACCCAGATCTTTTCAAAAGTTTTTGACACTGCATCTTGCGCAACCTCTTCATCAATTAGGATTGATTTACAGTGATTAAGTAAACCTGGTTTAATCCTATCATAGAGAGACTTAAAATCTTTCTCTTGGGATGTCATTAAAAATTTTTCAGCTAATTCTTGAATGCTCTTTGCCATCTGGTTCTTGGTTTAAAGGGTTATGTAAGTTAATATAAACAATTTCAATCCCAGCTTGGTTTAGCAGTTGGAGAGAATCAGTCTTTCTGTAAATCTCACAGAAAACGATTCTTTTAATCCCGGATTGAATAATTAATTTTGAGCAATCATAACACGGGGAAAGCGTTACATACATCGTGCTCCCGTGTGAACTCACCGTATTTTTTGCAAGCTTTGTTATAGCATTTGCTTCTGCGTGCAAAACATAAGGCAAGGTTTCATTTATTTCATTTTCGCAAATGTTTGGAAATCCTGTTGGAGTTCCGTTATATCCGTCTGAAATTATGGTTTTGTCTTTGACTACTAAACATCCAACCTGACTTCTTTTGCAATGAGAATTAGTTGACCATTCTTTTGCCATTCTGAGATAAACAAGATCTAACTTAAACTGCTTTTTATCTAAACAGTTATTTGAATCTTGCTCAGTAAAAAAATTATTCTCCAATATTTTCCTCTTTTAAGTTTCCTTTAAATAAATCTATTACTGGATAAACAGAATAAGCAGGAAACTTACCGAGCAGAGAAACTATCTTGTTGATTTCAGATTCTGTGAAGGAGCTTTTGCTTTCAATCAAACCAATCAATTCCTGATAGTTATCGAAGGGATTTTTTAGAAAATCCGCTAGGGATTCTCTTAAATTTTCCTCCATAATATATTTTTTTTCAGTAACCGACATAGCTTTTTATTATCCTATACAAATATAGAAAGAAAGTTTCACAAAAAAAACTGAACCTTATGAAAATTTGTGAGTGTTGTCTGTAACGATTAGTGGACCTTGAAGAACCTTTAAAATTTCTCTCATTGTCTTGAGTAATTCTCCATTGATTCTTTGGTCTTCATCTTTCCTAGATTCATCTGCAGCTTTTGTTTCAGCTTCAGCGGCAGATTTTTGTTTTTCCTCTTGAGCTTTAGTTTCTGAGGTTTTTTCAGGTTCTTCCTGTGGGGAGGGTGCAGGTGTTTGTGGAGATGGTGGGGGAGGGGTGGCAGGTTGTTGTTCAACTGGAGGAACAGGGGTTTGTTCCACCATTGGGGTTGCCTGGGACACTACATTTGCAACTTGCTCTTTTGCTTCTGTTGGAACGGATTCATTTTGTGTTAAATTTTGAACCACGGTACTTGCTTTAGCTGCTAAATCGGGGTTTTGAAGGATTTCTCCTGTCGCTTGATTTATAGCATCGGATTCACCTCCAAAGCTCTGAGCAATTGCTTGATCAAATGTTGCAATATCTGCTCCGGCAAACATGTTAGCAATCTCTCCTGCACTCATTCCTAATTGATCCCCTAACATACTAAGTAGAGGGGATTCTTCCTTAGTGAATTCTTTGGTAGTAGCAGCATCAAATGTTTTAGGACCTTCCACAGCAGCCTGATTTGTAACATTAGTAACATTCGTCTGTGTTTGTTGAACTACCGTGGATGTTGGTTCCGCTGGGGGATTTGCAGCAGGAGGGGTCTGTGTTACCGGCGGATTTGCAGTAGCGGGGGTTATTTCCTGTGTGGGTTCAGCAGGTTTGGCTATCTCTTGTTGTGTGGTGATAACAGAGGCAGGGATTTCTGCTGCTGGGGATTGAGCTGGTTCTGTAGGAGCTGGGGGAGGAGGCGGGAGTATCGGTTCAGGTTTAGGAGCAGGAGGAATTAACGATTTAGCCAGAAAATCGAAAACCTCTTTAGCGCTATTCATGACATATTCATCGCTAGGAGCAGCCCCGGATTGTCTTTGTATCCCAATCTCTTTTAGAAAATTAAGAACAGTAGAATCTAAAATGTGCTGTAAATTATTACTTGAAATTTTGTTCAGCTCTTTGTTATTGAAGTCCGGACTTTCCCCCATTTCCAGATCATCAATTCCGTTTTCTATGGTATTGAATTCAGTTTTAGTTATTGTTCTAAGTTCGTTATACGCGTTAGAATCCTTAAATGAAGGTCTATTTTGGACCCACCCGCTTAAATATTTTGGATTTTGATATGAAAGACCCTTGAAGTTTTCAACTGCTGTACTAACGATATTATCCGTGATAGAATTAATATATTGACTCGGATCCTTCCCTTCCGGAATTTCAAACATAGCAGCTCCAAAACTCCCAGGAAGAACTTCACCCCTTGCCTGCCCTATAGCAATATCAAGAGCTTCTTGTGAAGCATTACCCAATAAAGGATCTGCAGATTTTTTATCTGAGAGCTGTTTGTTAAAAACATCTACCTGTTCGGAATTAATTATTGCCAAATTCTACCTTTTCCTCTATATATTAAAGGTTTATTGCTTGGTTAAATTAAAAATGGGTACCAATCCGTCTTTCTCTTTGATAATTTTCTTGTTTCTCTCTTCTATTTCCCTGTTTATTTTTTCAAGGATGATTTGAAATTCAAAATATGGAAGTTTTTCCAGCTCTGAAAAAGAAATATTATGATCTTTTGCTAGCTTTCTTTTGATTTCAAAGTAGTTGTCCAAAGATATCTGAAACAATGAAAAGGGATCTGATTCCCCCGCGAAATCGGATAGGAGCAGTGACCTCGGCACCGCATTTATTACAAATTACAGACAAATTATTTTTTGTAGCAAATGTTATCTGTTTAGAAATATTATCAGATAAAACAAACTGGGTATATGTCCAGTTTTTGGAGTTCATTTCATAAGAGTCGTAAGATTTTTCGTCAAGATCTCTCCAGTTAGGTATTAGGAAAGGAGATACCGTGGCAAATGATGAGTCGTATTTTTTACCTGCCCTAGTTTTATCTCTTAGAATTTTCCTGATTTTTTGAGATACCCCAATAGTAGGAATGAAAAGTTGAATTGCAGGATCACCATTTTTAGGTGTTAATTGAAAATAACCATTTTCATGGTCATAATATGTTTTAAGTTTTGGATCTAATGAAAAATTAGAAAGAACTCCTGACGTCAATTCAATCTCTGAAGGAATCGGGCAATCTTCTTTAGTGCATTTATTTTGAATAGGAATAAATATTCTGTTTTCCCCTTTAACAAAAGTCAAATCACGAATTGCCATAAAAATATAAAATCTATCTTCCTGATAAATATCTTGGAAATTCAAGACCCCTCCTTTCCATCTAAAAGAAGAGCATTTAGAAATTATATGATTTATTTTATCGTCTATATCTATGGGATCATTTTCATCTATTGTTGAGAAATGACGAATTTCTGAAACCTCCGCTGATCTAATAGAAAGCTCTGTTTCTTCCGGATATCCAAAACCCTGAGAGGGTAAATTTTCTAGAGGTAATTTTTTCCAGGGGGATTCCATGGCCAGTTCAGAAAGACTCTCTTCGACAAAGGACGCCTTTCCTAGTGATTTTGGAATTTCCTGTTGGGGAGGGGTTAATTCCTCATAGTTTAATCCGCTTTCTTTCTCTCTTTCAGAGAGCTTTGAAAGCATTTCGTTTTCAAAAGTATTTTCCATAAAAACAATTCTATTTTATCTATCCTTACTTGTAGTAGGAGGTTTAAAATAAAATTCGGGGTGAGAGTCTAAGATTTTTTGGCTTTATTTAAATGTCTCGTAAGTAAGATATATGATAACCAAAAACATCCTGAAATTGAATAAAAAACGATATCTGCAACCCAATATGAACCAGTTAAATCCATGATTAACTTGAATAAAGCGTCGTAACCAAATGGGAGAAAGAACATCGCTAACATTAGAGACGTATCTCTGAAAAGGATCATCCTTTTCTCCTTCTTCTTGTATTTCTCTAGATTCTTTATCACCTTCGTCCATGCTTGGATAATGTTCTCCTTCTTTACAAAAAATCAATAAAAAAGGCTTATTGGTAGATAAGCCTTTTATATATTCGAACGTAAAGTTTTTAATTGAATGTGTCTTCGAAGTAGTCAGCTCTGAATGATATGTTTATATCATAAAGTCTATTTCCACCTCCCTCATATTGTAGAGGAATAGCTGTAATCGCTTCTATCGGGAAGCAATTTAAAAATTTAACTCTTCTAAAAACATCTCCTTGTTTATTGAACATACTTACTAAAACGTATGTGTTAGCTGCATAAGTACTTTTAATTCCCATAGCACCTGTTAGAGGATTATAAACTAAATCTGACCATTCTCTCAATGTCTTGTGAACATAGTTAGAATTATTGTCATCTAGATTTGTGTGGAATTGTAATCTAATTCTAGCACCAGTATCCTCTACTGCTCCACCTGCATATCTTCTTCTTGCAAATTTGTAGTTTTGTTCTACAGGTCTTGGTGTTTTATCTACCTCCAATCCTGTGATAGAGATGATATTTTCAACCAAAAGTGATCTACCTGCATTTCCCACAGGGTTTGAAACTGCTGCAGGGGGTTGGATTATAACCTCAAACTGGTTTAAATAAACCGGTTCATATAGGCTTACTGCTGCTTTTGAACTCGTAAAATGTGGTAGTCCTGCCATTTTTTATTTAATTATTATAAAAATACGTCATCAAAGTAATCTACTGCCCACTGAGCTCTCAAACTAAATATCTGAGTGTTAGTGTAGTTAAGATCCATAGGTGTTAAACTTGCCATAAGAAAGCAGTCTTTACATGTGATTCTTCTAAAAACGTCACCTGCCTTATTAAATGCACTAATTACTATGGTACCAGTATAATCTCTTTTCAAACCCTGAGCTCCCGTAAGTGGATTGTAAATTAAATCCGCCCACTGTCTCATTGTTTTAAAAACGTACATTGAATTATTTTCGTCTAGGTTTACCTCAAAGTTGATCGTTAGATCAAATCCAGTTTGGCTAGGTTTTGCCCCGGAGTAATATCTCTTAGCATTTTTATATTGCTGAGCTATTTCTCCTGGATTCTGATCAACACCCAATCCTTCTACACTTTTTACGTGCTCTAAAAGAATGTTGCCATTATTAGGATTTCCCTGAGGGGGAACTACGGAAGCAGGTGGAGTAATAACAACTTCAAACTGATTCGTATAGATCGGTTCAAATTTGTTTACTGCTGCTTTCGAAGACGTATAATGTGGTAATCCTGCCATTTTTTATTTTATATATTTCCTCTTTTCTGTATTCATCAAATTAACTGAATTGGATGAAACCTCCAGAAGCAATACCACCAGTTCTTGTAACAGTTACTCTGTTGATAAACTTATGAATACCTCTAGCAGGTTCGAGAATGATATCGATAATTCCTAAGTTTTGATCTATGATAGCAGGAGTATTATTAGAAGAATCCATAATAGTTAAGTAGTTATAGATACCTCCAACGTTTTTAACGCCGCTTAAGTAATTGTCTACGATAGTTTTAATTTCAAGTCTGATTGAATCTTCGTTAAAATCAAATACGTAATTCGAAAGAATATCCTCAACACTTTCTTCAAGAGTAATTAGAAGATCTCTAACGTGCAAGTTATTAAATGCTGAGTTAGTTCTTTGATATCCTGTTTGGTTACCAAATATTACCAATCCAATATTTCTCTTTCTGATGATTGGGTTGAATCCAAAGGGTTCTAAGAAATCTCTATCATCCTGAGAGAAATCATATTCAAGTCCAACTAAGTTAGATCCTGAAAGTACCCCTCTTTTTTGACCAGCTACGATAGAATAAGGTTCTCCAGTAACAAATTTTCTAATGAAATTATTACTTACGTGTGCAGCTGGAGGAATATTAAAGTTTTTACCATTTTCTCTTATAGTTAAGAAAGGTCCAAACACACCGCAGAATTTAGCTCCACTATCTTCATCAGGTAAAGTGAATCTGAATGAAGGATTTAGTTCTAAGTTTCCGCCCTCTGCAATATACTTTGCTCTTAGTAAAGGAGCTGGTTCTGTTGCTGAAGGTGCGTCAGTAAATCTTGGATCTATTGAATCCTTAAATTTCTCCATTGAAGGAGCATTAATAATTGCAAGACATTTCTGTCTATCTTTAGCTAATTTAGCTAGTTGATGTTTGGAGTTAGTTTGAATTTGTCCATCAAACGTATCAACAACATATCTGAAAGTGATAATATTTCTATCAGCAAGTGTTTTAGAAATATTGGTTGTGGTTAAAACGTCCAAGATTTCGTCTAATCTGTCATCAGATCCGTTAGGCTTGTGAGAGGTTTTAAGCTGGAAGCCGGGAAGATATGAAATCTTGTAGGTTTCCACGAATTGATGTATCGGTCTAAACTTATTCACTCTTGCGTTAGCTCCGGAGTAAAGAAGAATAGGTCTATCCGTTTTCACGTAAATTGTGTAGTTTCCAGGTGATCCAGGAACTGCTACTTTCTTAGATTCTATAATTCTTGTTAATCTGTTAAGTTTATTACCAACTGCGTTTTCAAATTGATCAACGTCCTGTGATACTAGGAGATCACCTACTTTAAGAGATGTTGCAGCTACTTCAGTAACTGATACTTCCACCTGGTTTGTTGAAATAACCGAGATTACATTAACAAATTGATTTAGGTTTCCTGCAATTGATACGATGTTTACTTCATCAGAGTCTACAGTATCTGATGATCCTGTTGAGGAAGTTTTATAACTTACACCCAATGAAACCGCTGCTTCTTCTGTTGTGAAATCAGCATCAACGTAGGATTTCATTTCAACTGTTTCAAATCCGTCTCTGTCTACAGAGTTTTCAAATTTAAGATATTGAACTGATGATCCGTCATATGCTTTGTAAATTACGTCTCCGTCGCTAATTAATCCATTTTTATGATCTAAGAAAAGTTTAGATTCAGCATAACCGAAGTATGTGTAGTTTCCTAATGTCTGTGGATTAATAGGAGTTGGACTTCCAAGAGGTCCAGGACTTGTTTCAATTGGATCAAATCTATCAAAGTAATCTGCTTTACAGAATTGATAGTGGCTTCCTCCTATGTTTGTTCTATAATAAGGAGAAACTAAAGGAGAAGCAGCTTTAAATAAAGGATGTGACCATTTAATTCTAAGTTGTACGTTTCCAGGAGAAACTGTTACCTCTTTTACTTCCTCAACCTTTAATTTAACTATGTCATTGGCAGAGAAAGCTTTTTTAGCTTCAACATTCCCTGAAATATTTCCAGTAACTTTACCAATAATGAATTTAGATGCTGGAGATGTTGCAGTAACTGCCAAGAAATTTTTTAGTGCGTTTTTTCTGCTAGTTGCATCTGCACCTAAGAAATTTGTTTGCAAATATGGTAATCCAGAATCAAGATTTGTAGAGCTATATGCTGCAAAATCTTCTTCAAATACTCCATCAACACTAGGTGAGCCGAAGGCATCAACAAATGTTGTTCCGATTTCAATAAGATCTGAATAAGGGCTATCAAGATCTGTTATGGTGTTAGAATTTTGAGTGTATGTAAAATCTGCAGTTAGCGGAGAACTATAACTTAAGAAATCTATTTCGTTGATTTCAGGATTAGCTGGATTTAAAGCACCCGTTAGGTGATGGCCAACTAAATCTATATAAGAGTAATCTCCTGATGATAAATCATCTAAAGCCTCTTCATTTACTGCACAAAGTACTCCTGTTTGTCCTACTTGATTGTTAATTAATGTCTTAATGTATTGTGTGATTCCGTTTTGATCAACAAAATCTGGAATCAAGCATCCAGTTACAGTTAGAACCACGTTTACTTCTTTCAGAGCCAAGAAATTGTCAATCTGAGCTTTTACGAATCCCTTTGATGTGAAATATGAGGAGTAAATAGGATCTAAAGAAAGTTCTTGATATTTAGTCCAATTTCCGCTTACTACGATAACATCTACAAAGTAATCTGAAATGTAATCATAAGGATTCATGAAGTTTGGAACATTGCTAGCTCCAAAATATTCTTGAGCTGTGATATCAAATCCTTTAATAGGAAGTCTAGCATCCAAAGATTTCTTTACAATAACACTTACTGGGTTTTGGCTTAAGTTAACCAGACTGAACAATTTAGATTGCTCAGTTACATCTATTGTGGCAAGAAGCATGTTTGGATCTGGGAACCAAAACTTTTCTTTGTTATAATAAGAAGAAACCAATTTATCCTGCTTAGGAAGATTTGCATTTACCTTCGTGTACTCATCAGTTGAGTTAGTTCCGTTAGATTCTGCAGTGTCAACAGAAAAAGTTCTATATCTAGCTACATCAGCTCCGTTAGCAACATCTGGATCGTCACTTGTTGTGACTGAATTGTTCAACTTTAAAAGATTAAGGGCAAAAACAGGTCCGCTGTTTAAGCATGTGAATATTGATCGATGGAAGAACGATCCCTTTTTTTCTAAAGCTCTATCGATATCACCGAAAACTTTAATAGCTGTCTGAACGTCTGGCACATAAACTGGAGTGTTGAATGGGCCCTTGTTTGAAAATCCAACCACTAATCTTACTGTCTGTGGATTTACTACAATATTTTCAGAAGCATCAAATTCTAAGGTATAGACACCAGAACTTTTAAAAACGGATAGATCCAGAGTTAACTTCTTTGCCATTTTGTATTTTTTACTTGTATATATCTTTTCGAGGTGAGAACTTCGGGAGTCCTGCTCTTAATCTATATATCAAAAAAATACCTAAAAGAAGTCCTTGAAAACATTGTATGTTTCCATTTCTCTACTAGCAGCGTCACCTTGAATTCCAGTTTCTCCGGTTTCTGCTAGTTTTTTATTTATCGCAATTTTGTATTTTTCCGAAATTGAATCGAAAACATCCATTACTAAATACATAAAATCTTGATATTCAAATACAGAATTGGCATTTACCAATGTCATGGCTATATCATCATTTCCAATTTGACTCTGATAAATTCCCTTGCTAGTTTCCCCAAAATTGCTTAATTCTAGAATTGTAGTGATCTCTGTGGGGATAATTTTTGAGTTTCTTGTATTAATTTTTAAGTCCTCACAGTATTTTTCTTTGGTTTTAGGTGTTACTTTAACTCCGGTTTTAAGTTGCTTGGAGCTTTCTGTATGCTTGGTATAGACAAACATTTCAGAAAAAAGCTTCTCTCCCGTAAGCAATTTTTCAATTAAATATTCTCCCCTGTAGTCAACTTCAACAACCAATTTTATTTGTTCCGGATTAAAAACATCAGCGCATAATATTTCTAAAAAAACCTTAAGTTCCTCTATTTGAATAGTATTTGATCTGAATATCCCGACCTGTAGCAACGAAAAAAAGTCAGATTCGTCTTCAAAAAATTTCTTTTCCTCTATTAAGACAAGAGGTTTAGGAGAAACCTTAAGAATATTAACAACACTGTAATCCCCACCACCTCCCGCTGCGGTGTCTACAGAAATTACAAATCTCTTATTTTCTCCCTCTTCCCAAAGATTTGTTGGGTCAAAATTTGGATGCCAAGTTAAATTTTGATAATCTATAATTGAATTTTGAAACGGCAACAGCTCCTTGTGCACAAATTTAACCTCTGTTTTTTTGAGCTTTTTCAATGTGTATGAATCTAAAAGCAACTTAGAAGAGCTTAGAAATTGATTTCCATACTCCTGGTTAAAATCTTCTTCCGATCCGAGGTTAGCAATTTCTTTCTTTCTCCACTCTTCGTCCCTTCCAGGAACCTGCCACCAATCAACTCTTATAGGATTGAATTCATTCTCCCCGTCAATAGCAGACTTATAGATTTCATAAAATTTGTTCATTCCGTTAGGGGTGGAAGTGATAATAATTCTGGAAATCTTTGAAGAAGATATGGTAGGATATACAGATTTAAAGAACTGACCTATGAAATTAGGATTGATATGGGCAAACTCGTCCATATATAAAAAGTGAACCGTAAAACCGATAGATGATTGCTTGGTTGTTGTTTTTGCCATAATCCTACAACCATTATCAAATTTCATGGTCATAACGTTATAAACTAAAATTCCAGGCTTTAAAAAGAACGGGAGACCCTTCATAATGATCTTAATCTTATCCATCAATTCTGTTGCAGTGTCTCCAATGTTTGCCAAAATCATGGCGTTTTTGTCATAATTAAAAAGCAAATACCACAGCAAGAATATAGATGACGTAACAGTTTTACCGCTTTGTCTGGGGCTTAGGAAGATATTAAATCTGTGTTTTTGATATTGACTAAGAATTTGTTCTTGATAATCACGAAGTGTTATCTTTCGAATACCCTCGTCCGTCATCGCGTTACAATAAGTGTTAGCAAAATAAATAACATCAGAAGCACACCTCTTCATTTCTGCTACCTCCCATTCAGTATATTCATAAAGAACCCCTCCTCTTCTGAGCTCCGGGTCATTTTCATGGAATGGATTATCAACGTCTTTAAAATCTATGCCCTTTTCGTCTGCGTTTTTGATAATTTCTTCAACTCTTGCAGACGTCCAATAATTACTTTGTATTTTTTCTTCAGCTGCCATAATTAAAATAGATCTTCATCTAATTCTATTTTAGTTTCATCTTCGATCTGTTTCTTTAATTCGTTTTCTGGGGTAATTAAATCCTTCATCTTCGGGTCTATCAAATTGCTTTCAACTTCTTCCACAACCTGAGCTTTTTTAACTATTACCTCGGTTTTAATCACGCTTTGAAGTCCTTCCATAAATCCTTTATTACCCCTAACCTTTACTGTTCCTCCTTCACCCCCCAATCCAGGAATGATTACTTCATTCCCATCACCATCAAACATGACAGGTTGTTTGGTGTTATCCTGAAGCTTAGCTTCATTGTTCAAATTCTTATATGTTTTTTCCATGTCTGCCAGATAAGCCTGAAATTTTGCAGGCATTTGCATCAATTGGTTTTGCATTTGAGCTAACACCTCAAAGTTTCTTGCTTGATATTGACCCCCTGCGTCTATCTCGTCTAACATTTTAGTCACTGCATGTTGAGCGGTTCTGATCTGAAAAGCCATAGTGGAAATACTCAGTGCATCAACTTTTGCTCTGAATGAAATATAATCTTTCTCATCGATTATATCGCTATCCATATAAAATTTAATTAACGAGTTTAGAATACTTTTTGCTTCAGTTTCAACCTCAGTTTTCAAAGAGTCAAAATTCATAACTCTTGATGGCTTCATTGGTGGAATATCAGGAGCAGTTAAACCATCAAGGGTTTCGTTGTTAAAGATTAGATCCTCTAATTCCTGCTTTTTCTTGAGAGCTTGTTCCTTGGTAATAGGTGATCCTTCCTTGTTTTTAGGCGGTCTTCTTGGCATAGTTATCTGTTTTTAGCAATTTTAGGTAGCTTCAATACCGGTTTAGCATTATCTATAATAACTGCTAACTGAGAATCCCCTACAACATTCTGATTCAAGATTGCAGATTGCTTTTCTTTTTCGATCATGTTTTGGAAAATTCTCAAATTGGTTAATAAAAGCGGACTCCCTAATACTTTGTATGCATTATTATCAGTTTTCCAAGTTTCTTTCTGGTTATCTAATTCAATATCTGAAGGTATATTATAAGTGTATTTTTCAGTGATTACACCCTCTTTATTATGAATTAATCCAAGATCAGAAGTTTGAGCTTCTGGATTTTCTGGGTCATAAAGCATTTTCCAAACGTTTATGGAGTATTGTTTAAATATATTCGAAAAGTTAAATACAAATCCATACCAATCTTCGAGCGATGGTATTAATTGTCCTAATGAAGATGTTGTTCCAGCACCAAAAGGTGAAAGTATCTCTAAATCATTAATCAGAATTCTAAAAGAACCTGTTTGTATGTAACTAGTGCTTGTTTCTGTTTCATTGGATCCAGACCAGATCATTTGTATCCAAATTCCTTGATTGTTCTTCCTTCCATGAATCAATGTTCTGGCTTGTGCTTTTTGCATTTTCCATGTGGAAATTGACGAAGTTATAGCAGCTCCATTATCTTTTACTGTAAATCTGTATACATCTGGAATACCTACTATTTTGAACCCTCCGCTTCTAGATCCATCCGCAATCACAGAAACATATCCTTCTGGATTACTCCCCATACTCAATTTGTGTGCTATAGGATATGTTGAATATGTGATTAATCCATCTTCCTGTGTGTATGAAGTTATAGATATTTTGGAAGCGGGTTTATTAACAAGTTTTGTTTTATCTATATAGTTTTTCATTTTAAACCAGCAGGTGAATGATATTTCTTCATTCTCTTCCAAAACAGGTAATGATTTATATCTAATAGCTTGTCTTTGCTCATCAGTTTTAGCTGTAGATGTTGGATCTTCGTATAAAAATCTTTCTAGATCGTAATAACTATTGAATACTATTGTCCAGTTATTATTTAGATCATATTCTATAATTGGAAGATACTGATCTATGTATGCTCTAGTTGGGTCTTCGTTTCTTCTTTGTGACGAAACAAAATATTGTTGGGGTTTTACTGTTTTTTCTATTTCCTCCTGAGTTTCCTCCCCAAAAAGATCCTGTGTGTTTACGGTGTAATCTAGGAGCTCTTTTTCTGCTTCCTTGTTAATAAATTGGGTATTTTTCTTTACCTCATATTTCATCAATTGGCATTTGAAGAAAACTGGATATAAATTAAAATCCCTGTGCAAATAAGTTGACTCAATTTGATAGATTCTGTTTGTTAATGGGAAAAATATAATATCCCTTTTTCTTGGCTGTGCACCCTTTCCAAAAATCCCCTCAAAATATTTTCTGTCAATATGAACTTCTAAAGGCTGTACAAATTGAATTCCAAAAGTGTCATAAATTGGTTTATTGTCCGGAAAATTGTTACCCGGAACCATTACTTTAACACACTTTTCATCAACAACATCGAAGAGACTGTATTCTCGGAGAACTACATCCTTTCCCCTTCCGTTTGGTTGTACTGAGTAATAATTTACCTCGTGCCCAAAAAGAACATTTACTGTTTTACTTAAATCCTGATAAACATTTATTCCACGATTTACATCATAAGGCTTAAATACTTTATCTGGATCGCAATCATCATTAAAAATGATAGATCTTGTGTACATTTCCTTGGAACAGAGAACTGCAGGTTTTACTATTAGATCTCTATAATCAGGTACAAAATACTCTAAATCCAGATCAAAATTTTCTATTTCAATTACAGGATTTAATTGGGATCCTTCCGAAAGGTGTGGGCTTGCATCTTCGTCAGAAAATGCGGTAAACTTGAATTCTAAATATAATTTATTATCTGGGTTTAAATCCAAAGCATTGGTATTTTCTTCGGTTAATTCTATCCATAGAGACCAATTGCTATTATTTAAGCTCCATCTAAATTCTTTTTTAAGATACCTAGAAGCGCCCGATTCCCCGGTGGCCTCTATAATCCATCCCTTAAACTTTTTAACGTCGCTAAATGCTTCGCTGTAGTTAATAATTCTGTAGTTTCCAATGCTGGAAAAAATAATCGGGTCTGTCATTTCTCATATATATCGGTGAATAAAATCTAGGTATGGGATTAAAAGATCTTAAAGAAATGATTAATAAATTCAGTTTTGCTCAGATGACCTCTAATTCGAACGGGAAAACTTCTGCTAGCGGGACTATGGGTGTGCTAATATGTACCATCGGTAGCATATCTTTCCTTTATGGTTCATTAATAAAGGACACTGACATTTTACTTCAGTCTGTTGTTTTTACTGGAATTGGTGCAGGACTTCTTGGATATAGAAAGTCTCAGGATCCATCCAAAGGAACAGAGATCACAGATATTGTACAGGATCAGCCTCTAAATTCCTAATTATTTAATTGTGGTTTGGGAAAGAGTTGTAAACCCTTTTAGAATGGCTGAATTATCAGGTGGGACTACTCCTAATTCGGTTTTTAATTTGATCCCTCCCTGCATTAGATTTCCTCTAAACCTTTCTGTCGAGAGATCTAGTTGTGGTAAATATGTCTCAGCATTAACGTTGATCGATAAGGTAATTCCTTCTCCTCCAGTACTTCCATAGCTAAAATTAAAAACGTTTGGAGCTTTATCTGGCAATTGATCAGCCAATGATGCTTGAACTGGAACTCTAAATCCGTTATATTCAAAATAATAAATAAAGTTTTTGAATAGAACCTCTATAGTTCTAGCCTGAATTTTTAGAGCATCCGTCGTAGTATCAACCTTAATTTTAAGTGAAAATGTTGCATCAATTGGTATTGGTGACAGATAAGCAGAATAAGCTTTTATCTCAGATCCTCCAGATTCCTGAACGATTTCTTTCTCATATGTACCCCTCACATACTTATTTGTTGATGATGATGTTGTGATCCTAGAACTTTGATATTCTAAAATTCCCCTTGGAATAACATCATAGTTACCCTCTGCAAATAGAGGATTTCCGTCACAGTCACCATAATTCAAATAAAAATCTTGTAAAAATGATTCATCTCCTGCTAAAGAATAAAAGAAGGGGATATAGATCTCTTGGATTTTTCCGGAACTAGTTGTCTGATAAAACGTAATTTTTTCATTTAGGGATTTTAGCATCCCAATAATTAATCCTCTGAAAAAAACGTCATCGCTATTAAATTTATCTAAAAAATTCATGCTAATTCTATATTTCTACTGGTCTCCACAGGAACAGTTTTAAGTGGTATATCTATGTATTTGAACTTTATATACTGGTTTTTCTGGTTTCTATACTTGGGATGTTCAAAAGACTCTGTTTTGTATACTTCATCCGTTATTTGATAAACGTCTAAAGTAAATTCGTCTCTTAAATATTTTTTACCTCTCTCAGCAGAAACTGGATTTTCGAATTTATAGACATGAAACTCTATAATCGGTAGTGGAGATAGGTATTTCTTGACACTTTTAGAAACGAAGAAATACGTGAACCTCTCAAGGTCATTTCTTGATGTGATAGCCATGTTCCTATATATTTGAAAGGACTATACCTTCTCTATTAAAAGATCAGAGAAGTTGTTTCTTTTCTGAATTTCTATCTTGTAATCGAAAATTTCGGTAGGCATTGGAGCGTGATTGATCACAAAAACATTAAGTCCGTGGTCATCACAAACTTTTCTGAGGGTGTTTAGAATCGTGTAAACCCCGTCCGGATCTACAGAACTAAAAATTTCATCCAAAAATAGAAGATTTATGCTACTGAATCTTATTTTCATCAGCTTTATAACGGAAAGAAGTACAGCAAAATCAACTTTCTTCATTTCTCCGGTGCTTAAAGTTGAAATTGATATATCCTCACCCATATGGATGATAGAAGCATTAAAATCCTCGTCAAAGGTAACTGTATATGAAAGATGCAGGGATTGCATTAATTCCGCTATATGGTTATTTAAAGAAGGAAGAATGGTTTTAAGCGCTAGTTGCTTGATTCCTTTTTCCCCTAGGATTTCCTCTATCTTCTTAAGCCACTCACTTTTTTTATCCTCCTTAGATTTTTCTTCGGTAAATCCCTGGATATTGTTTCTTGTCTCCTCTGCTATTTTTTTAAGAGAATCTATTCCATCCGAGGAAGCACCGGATTTTAGTTTTTTTAGTTCTTCTTTTGCAGAGTTTATGTTGACTATAATCTTGTTACCTTTGGTGTTTATTTCCTCTCTTTCCTTTCTTAGATTTGCTTCTTTGGAAGAGCAATCATCATAATTTTTTTGAGCATCTAGAATTTCTTTTTTAAAATCATCGATCTGTTTAAGTAGTCCATCTTTTATTCCCTGATGAAAAATACTAGAAAGATCTGAAGCGCATGTCGGGCATTTATCGTTATTATAAAGTCTCATCTTTTCTTCCACTCCTCTTAACGATCCCTTAGACTCTGTTAATATCTTGTATGCTTTTCTGGTTTCCCCCTGGAGATCTGATTCTAATCTCGAAAATTCAGAGGTTTTTGTTTTGTGTATTTCTAATAGCTGGTTGTATTTGGAAATTTTATCCTCCAAATCACTTATCTTATCCTTAGAAACCTCTAGAATCTTTTTAGAAAGAACATCCATTTCTTCCTGTGTTCTGCTAAGTGTTTTAGAAAGAGAATCAACTTCCCCCGAAATCCTGATCAAATTTTCTCGAATGGATTTAGTTTCTTCCTTCAGAAGATCCCTCATTTCGTTGATCACATAAAATCCGAATATTTTATCAATGATGGATTTTTTATCCGACGGAGACATTTTAAGGAAGCTCTTAAAATCATTAATTGATAAAGAAATTGTATTGTTAAAAACGTAGTTAGGAATTTGGATTATATCATCGGTTAAATAGTCCTGTACTGACCTAGAACCAGCCTTATCATATAATGATCCATTAACATATAGGTTAAAAATTGAGGGATCTAAACCTCTCTCAACTGAATATTCCTCCCCATTTACTAAGAAAGTTATTTTCACCCAAGCATTTCCGTTAATTCTATTAGGAATATCCTTTAGTTTTTTCCCGTCGAGTTTACCATAAAGACCGAAAGTTATAACGTCGGATATTGTGGATTTACCTGCTCCGTTTTCTCCTACTACTAAATATAATCCAGGGTTATCCCCGAAAGTTAGAGATTGTATTTTATTTCCATAGGAAGCAAAATTTCTCCATTCTATTTTTGATAATCTCATTCTTTTTCCTCTTTGTGAGCTATTCTATTATAGAGAACTTTTATTGTTTTTTTCATTCTCTCCTTAACTTCGTCTGGTTCATCCAAAGCACCGATATATTGATCAGCAAAATCTATAATGGAAAAATTCTTACCATCTAGGTTGAACAATGTTTCCTCTACATTTTGTTCTGCCTGATTTTCTGTTATTGGTGTGAAGTTTGTTTTTAACTGTGTTGACACCATTTCAGTTAAAATCCCAAGAGAAGCCTTTACTGCTAGTTTTGGGTCTATTAAAATATCAACGAAATTGTTTCTAAAAATCTCACTAAGTTCTGAAGGAGTTTTTTCCAGAACCCGATCAAACCCCATTCGGATAAATTTAGGAGAAAAATCGTTTTCGAATAGCTTTTCTTCCTCTGTTGACAGATCAAGTAAAAGTATTGCCTTTTTGTTATCCATATCGGATCTAGTTAGTTGATAGGGTGATCCTAGCATTCTAACCTTACCAAAATTTTGAGAGTAATGGATGTGCCCAGAATAAACTCGATTGAAATTTTCCAGCTTATTATAGCCAATTCCTTCCTCTATTTTTGTGTATTTATTAAAGCTAAGTCCTTTAATATCGCTGTGGCAGAAAAGATAATCGTGTTCTTCCGCTTCAGAAAGTAGCTCAACCGCGGATTCTTCGCTAGTTCTCCACGGCATCATGAGAACTTTTCTAGTCCCCAATTTAATACTTTCAGGCTCCTCGTATATTTTCACATTAGGAATCCATTTTAGAGAACTAAGAGAATTAATGTCATTAGATTCTTTGGAGTAGCAGTCATGATTTCCTAAAATTACATATACTCCATCGGGAAAAATCTTAGAGAGTTCACTAAAGATCTCAACACACAAGTTTAATACCTTGAGATTAATACTTTGTCTGGAGTCGTAAACATCACCCAAGTGAACTAAAGCATCACCAGGCTTATATTCTTTTTTAACCAAAGGTATAAACCATTCAAAAAAATATTTTCTCATGATTTGGATCCACTCTTCCGAGCTATTTCTGACACCCAGATGGGTATCTGTTATCATCCAAACCCTTTTAATCTTTGATGAATCCATTTAGAATATTTTCTTGATCTTCTTTTTGGAAACAATTCCAAATTTTTGATCCATTTCGTTAACAATAATTTCTTTGTATTTCATGTGTATTAGCTCGTAAGCTTTCTGATATCCCACGTTCATGAAATCACATATAGTAACAAATTTTTCTACCATACTAAATTCGGTACCTTCCATTTCTTCTAATAGATCTTGAAATAAAAATGGGATCAAGTCCTTAGGTATTTTTTTATTCGGTCCCAAAGCACACCATCTAGATCTGTGAAAAATTTCATAAACTAAAGTGTTTAATGCTGATAGATGCCTGTAATTTTCATCGTCATTATCCTTGCTAGTTTTAAATGAATGATAATCTCTACTTCCATCATCTATATGTAGGTATTCTTCAAACGTTGAATCCTGAGCGGGTAATTCTATTTCTTTCTTCTCTTCCTCTTCAATTAGTTTTTTCTGTTTCATTAAGACTCATTCATTATTTGGGAGTTGGGATCTTCGGAGATCCTCATAAAGCTATAATCAACGAGGAATTTTTTATAAGAATTTTTATATCCTTCATCTCTATTAGCTAGTACCTTTAATTTATATTCATTATTGGAGTACATCAGTGGATCTTGAATAATACCAAACATACCATCGACTGTTGCAACAAGTCCAGATGATTCTGAAGCCGAATTCATGGAAAGATCTGTAGCATCGAATTCAGATTGCTTGGTTTGTGTTGCTGTAATAACGGACCAATTATTTCTCTGTGCCATCGCTCTTAGATCCTCCGCTATTTGCTTAATCTTCATGTAGGTGTTCTCTGTGTTTGGATTTCTCCAGTTCTTCATGATATTAATGTAGTCTATGACTACTATCTTAAACTTAATACCTTTGACTTCTTCAACCTTTCTGAGCCATTTTTCAACATCTAGAACTGATGCCTGGCTAGTACCAAATTCCTTTACGTAAAGCTGGCCTGGAACTGACAGGTTATCAAAAGTTAGATTTCTAATTTTCTTCTTGATCAGTTCCCCGTCCTCTGTCGCATTATTATATTCTGACATTTTGATGCCAAGAAGATTAGCTCCTACCCTTTTCATATACTTGCGATCGTTAAGTTCCAATGTTATAATCGCAACATTATTTGAAGCCCTGATTGCTTGTGCTGCTATATTTCCTAGCCATAGAGTTTTTCCTACCTTAGGTTGACCTAGAAAAACATAAAGGTTTTTGGCAGAAAATCCACCGCCAAGACAAATATCAATAAAATCATACCCGGAAGAGAATGTATTAGATTTGGGTTGTTTGTGATTTTCGGGATCAGTGAAATCCAATCCAAGATCAAAAGAAAAGTCAAGGCTGTTTCTTTCGTTAATAATGGTTTTAAAAGTGTTAACTACATCCTTGATATTTTCGGGGGAAACCTCAGTTGATTTAATGTATGAAATAGAATCCATCGCACTTTGCTCTAGATTCTTCCATTCTATCCAGGCTTCTGTGTTTTCTTTTAGCCATTCGGAATCATAGTCATTAAGCTTAATGTCGAAGATAACATCAATCTGTGATTCTGGAAGTTTGTCGTTCAGCTTTAACATCTTAACAATTTCCTTAACCTGCTGGGTAGAAGGAAGTTGTGAATATTTTTTCCAAAATGACTTGACTATTTTAAAACATTCCTGATATCTGACATCCTTAAAGAAAGAAGGTTTAGCAGCTTCCACGTAAATTGGATCAGAAATTATGCTACAAAACCATACGTTCTCTAAATGTGAATTAACCATAATTATTAATAGTGAGGGTTATCTTTAATCTTATAAACGGTCTTATTTCCTTTAGACTTCTGTCGCTCAAAAATTCCCTTTTCGATCAAAGATTTTATTATTTCTCCGTGTTTTTTAGATTCCCAATCATTGGGTAAAAAAGAATTGAAGGTCTGTTCTGAAAATTCTCCCTGTGGTCGACCATCTCTAACTAGATAAGAATTTAATTCAAAAATCACATCTTCCTCACGTGGATAATCTGGAAGTTCTTTCCAGATACCCATGTGATATTTCATCTTTAATTTATTCTTGTCCATCTTCTTCGTCTGATTCTTCACCGTTAACTATAGCATCCAGTTCATTCATGTCGAATAAATCAGGCAACAAGAAATGAGGTTTAATTGCTTTTTCGTCTATTTTTCTTAAAACCTCTTCTGTAAAGACTTCAGGCGTGAATAATTGTGAAGAGAATATAGATTTACCCAAATGAGCAATTGCCCATTTTGTGGAAGATGCACTAGCGGTGAATTCTAATTCGCCTGTTTTTTTATCTACCTCCAATTTTCCTCTTTCGATTCCACAAATGTCCCAAGAAACAAACTCTTCCAAACCAACATACGGATTCATACCATTGATAAAAGAAATGTGGAATTTTGTTGGATATGGTCTTGTAAATCTTGTTTTCTTGGGAGTCGATGTAACGATGATACCGGTTTTCTTATCGTTGCTATCCTTAAGCTGTGCTTTCGATAGCATGATAACATTACTCATAGAGAAAATCGGTCCGTCACCTCCGGAAGCTTCTTTGGTCGTCATAAAACTTCCAATACCAGCAGTTGTTGTGTGGTTGGTACAAATTAAAGGAATTCTAACTCCGGTTAGATCTAATGTGATCTCTCTGAATAGCCCTCTCATTTCTTTGGATCTGATACCCATATCCATTGCAGTTTTACCTTTTAAAGCATCTGCTGATTCTTTCATTGTTGTAAGCATCCCCAGAGAATCCAAAACCAATAAAATTTTAGGATCTGCTCCATCTTTTCTAAGTTTTTTAATCTGATCTACCAGATTGGCAACAAATACTTTAAAATCTGAAATTGATTTAATTGGCTGATATCTTACAGTGTTGGTGTCAATTCCAAATTTCTTTGCCATTGATCTATCGATGGCTCCCTCTGTATCACAATAGATTACATTATATCCTTGCTTTTGTGATTCTCTTACTATATTCATACAAAGAAAGCTTTTTCCAGTTTGTGGATCGCCTGCTATTCCCATCGATCTGTTATTAGCTACTCCGCCAAAAAGACTTCCGGAAAGCTGTGCATTTAAAACGTAATTTCCCGTTCCTATCCACTCAGTAACTTCGGAAAATTCATTTTCTTCTAAAATTGAACCAGCTTCAAACCCTTCTATTTTTGAAAGTTGTTTATCGAGTTCTAGGAATGAAAATTCTTTCTTGGATGTTGATTTTTCTTTAGCCATATTTTCTAATTAATTTAATATTATAGACCTGAAACCATATTAGATTTCCACCTTATGGACTGCAAATTTTATGATATCGGAATCTGTTCTGTTCTCATTTTCGAATCTCCCGTCCATTTCACTAAGAATAAAAAGATTTTTCCCGATTTCCCTAGCTATTTCCCTAAGAGAATCCTTATCCCTTGTTAAGTCTAAATCCCCGTGCCAAATCTTCCCCTCTCCTAAAACAAACACGTTCGCATTAAAATAAACCTCGTTGTCAGGATACAAGTCTCTGTATCTGGATTTTGATCCGCTGATCATCCTCCCCGGAATAAAACCTTTTGAATAAAAAACGTCTTTCATTTTGATATTTTTTGATGGACAATAAAAAAAGCAGACTCTCGTCTGCTTCTTCTATTCAAATTCTTTCAAGTTATTTCACTTGTTCTACTGGTTCAGCTGGTGCTTCTTCAGTTGGGATTTGAGCCGTTGTTGAGTCATTTGCAGTTACTGCTAAAGAATCAACTTGCACTGCGGTAGAATCTACTGTAGATTCTGAATTAGAAGATCCAGAACCACAAGAAACTAAAGCAAAAGATAATGCGAAAATTCCTAAGATTTTTTTCATGTTTTTGATTAATTTAAGTCTTATATATCTAAAATGTTCTTTGGTTTCAGCGGCAAAGCTCGTTTGCTGCACTGATTGCGATAAGGGTTTCGGGTTTTACAGCGTAATTATATCCCATGCTTTCAACATATCCGACTGCAGCTTTTAAAACGATGTTAGACTTATATTTCGGGCTTGTGTTATAATCCAGATCTATCTGGTGAATATCAATTTTTCCCTCGAATTTCAAATATCCCGCAACATCAATAGCTCTGTTAAGTTCGCCCCAGAGTTTAGACCAAAGATCCTTTACCCTTGGGATTACCTCTCTTTGATAAATTACATGAGCTCCTCTGTTTTCGTACCTAAAGACAACTGTTGTAACATAAACTGTTTTTGTTGCATATGACTGGCTATCACAACCCACATGTATTTTAGAATCTGGGTTTTTTGCCAGAATTTCCTTTGCATATAATAATAGATCAGCTACATTTTCCCCACCGATCTTTTTAAATTCTCTTGTCATATTCCCCTTTATTTTTTAGAGAAATCCCTTACGAACTTTTCTCCTGAAACGAACCATCTAGAATTTTCATCTAGTCTTTTTAATATGAATGTGTGCTCGCTGACCTGTCCGATTATTGAGTATTCAATATCCTCGCTAATCCAGGTATCTTCGAGATCAGCCATCTTAAGATTCCATTTCCAGATAAACTTGGTAGCGTTTCTTTCAAAATACTTTCTGTAGTAAATTTCTAGATCTGGGCTAATGTCCTTAACTCTCCTAAAATTCTTGTCAGCCATGGTTTATTTTTAATTTATTATACAATAAAAAAGCCCCGGGGTTTCCGAGGCTTCTAATTATTAGGTAAGATATTTTTAATCTCTGTATTTGTAATAGTTATAAACCTCCTCAATATCGTCTGCCGAAGTAGTAATGTGGTCAACTGCCCATTGCTCAACTTTACCAGAACTTTGAACCATAGAAACTAGTTGATTAGCCTGGTCGCATATTTTCTTCAAATTTGCTAATACCATATAGGGCTTAGCTTCACTCGGCTCTATTTCTATTTGTCCAGGAACCTCTTGTGAGAAAGTTGGCTCTTCCGCAAAGTCCATATCCATATCTTCTCCGTCCTCAGTGTCTTCCATGCCTAGATTATCATCAGCAACAGGAGCTTCATCAACAGGGGATTTAGACATTCTTTCCTTTTTATAATCTTCCATTTGTTTTAGGTTCTGCATAGTAATATGTTATATTTCTGTCTTTATATATTCTTCCCATGGTAAATTTCCTCTAAAAAAGAGGCTATTTTTAAATTTTTTCCAGGATCTTAGAAAGAAAATGGCACTTTTCATATTCTTCACGAGAAGAAAAATAGTCTAGCATTTCTCCTATCTCGCTTTTAGTACCTATCTTTCTAGCAATTCTAACTGGATCCCCCAGCATAAAACAGCTATACATATTGTTATATGCAACATTTATTTGAGAATCGATCTCGACCTCAAATTGTTCTTCACCCAGGATTTTTTCAAAATTTTCCATCTTTTAAATTTGTTGTAAAAATAAGAGTTTTTCCCCGAAGATAAAAATGTAACTTTTGATATATAAAGGTATGGAATTTTTGGCCAGATATAGTGATTATCGCAGTTCTCTAGTAAAAGAGTTTGTTTTTACTGAGGATCAAATAACAGAAAGCCTTATTATGCTAGAATCTAGTGATGAGCTTTTTGAATATTGGTATAATACAGTGTTTGACTTTGCGGCACTGATACCAGGAATTGGATCTTTTTTCGAGGGGATAAATTTAGTATCTTATGCTAAGCAGGGGGAATATCTTTTAGCTGGACTTTGCGCGATAGGATTAATTCCAATTTTTGGACAATATATCGGGGCAGGGGGTTCACTCCTAATAAAAACCTTAAGGGGAACAGGAAAAATAGGATCAAAAATGCTTGCTCCTGTAGCCTCGTTAGTTTCCAAATTTTTCCCTAAGATTACTAGGTTTCTTAAGAGCGCAGAATTTACATCTAAGTTTAAGGGAATAGGAAAGTACACTGATAACATGATACTAGCTTTGAAGGATCTTTCTGCAGGTAAAAAGGTCGGTATGATGGGGAAGATATTTACCGCAAGAACTGAGGGTAAAGCTTTAACCAAATGGGGTCAGTGGCTAGTACCCGGAGGAAAGGGATCTGAAGCAGTTTCCGGTACAGATCCGAGAATAGCTTCTACCGCAGAAGAAAACTGGGAGCAGTTTATAAAGGCGGTTCCAATCCAGACATCATAAAAAATCCGCCTTTCAGCGGATCTTCTATCACGAGTTAAATCATTAATTAAAATTTATTACCACAGGTTGGACAAAATTTCCAGTCCTGTCTGTTTCTTGTTCCACATTCTGTGCAGTAGGTTCGAATCTCTTTAGCCTCTATATTCTTTTGTGCAGTTGGAAGAATTTGATATTCTACAACGTTGCACGTCCAAGAATTAAAACTACCGTTGGCATCTTTAAAGTCCTGATCCGATTTAGATCCAGCTTCCACCCTCCCTGTTTCTATGGAATCTGCCCTTTTATTAACATTTCTAAAAACCTCATTGGTTGGTATATTTAAGCTTCCAGCAACACTTGAGGTGTAGGAAACGTTTGCATTATAAAAAGTGCTGGTTGTGGTATTTACCCACCCTCCTGTAGTTGTTCCGGTTCCATTAAAACGTGGATTTGTTATCCATGTATTTCCACCAGAGGTAGAGAACGTGGTGTATTCATCATAAAACTCAATTTTAATTAAGCCATTATTGGCAATGGCTTCTTTAACCTCTTGAGAATTATTTACCTTGTAAGTTGAGAATTTGAATTTCTCTGGGGAATCTAAGAATCTCTCTAGGAAGACCCTTTGTCCTGGATTAAGAATAATACCTCTTTCCGAGATTCTTTTTCCGTTGATACTAATCTTAGCTAAAACTGGATTTGTTTTCGGATTGAAAAGTTCAATCTCGAATTCTTCGCCATCATTCAGATAAACTTGATCTTTTGAAGATGGATAAACCTTTAGTCGGTTTTTCTTTTTTGTAATTTGGGCAACACACGGCTTAATAGCGCAGTACCCACTTGTTGAAGTGATATACATGATTTGTTCACTTATATTTAGCAACTTCCTTTGTGTCCCTCGTGAAGACACTCCAAGGCTGGTAGACCCGGAAGCAACTTAGAGTTAAGTCTCTAAATCAAATGTATATATGAAAGTAAATTAAGGAAGTTTCTAGAGCTTATCCTTTTGTATCAATTGCTCGTGAACCTTTCCGAGAGAAGATGTTAGCTTATCTACCATTTTTTTGTCAGCAGATCTTTTTCTAGACTCAAGATGGTTTAAATATTTTTTAGAAAAGTCAAAAAGTATGACTTCGTTAACACTGATGTTATAAGAATAAAGCCCATTTGTTATCACGATGCTTTCTTTTTCTATTTTACATGTAACATCTCGCAATTCCATGTACATGGAATGTGAAAGAGCAGAATAAATAAATTTTGTGTCTGGGTGTGACATTATATAATTTGCAATCTCAATTATTTTAGATTGATTGCTATAAAGAGTTTTAAAAGCAGATTTGAGGTCCTTACTTCTTCTTTTAGAAATATATCTTTTGATCTTGAACCAGATCCTGCCTTTCAATTTGGTAAACATGTTTTATTTGGTTAGCAAGTATTGTAAAACTTCATTCCACGTTGGGAATTTTTCGGTTCTAAAGTGGATATGCTCTCCTTCAAAATCTGCAACACCATTAGCTACACGGTCATCTATCAAATATTCACCTCTTAGCAATCCCTTATTATGAGAAAGTATTAATTTTTTATTGGCACTTTTTCCTAGATATTTCTGAACCCAAACCCTTTTATCTGTCCAGGCTTCCACATTTGACCACATAGCAGTAGAAAGAATGTATGCATCATATTTTTCTTGCAAAGCGTGCCATGCTTCTATTGCCCCAGGGATTGGATCCAAATCTTTAAAAGCAAGGGTATGGTTGAAAGCTTGATATTGCTTGATTCCTCTGGCTGATAGCTCTTCCTGTCTTTTATCGAAATCACAGAGAACCCCGTCCATATCAATATAAAGAACAGGCTTTCCTGTTTTTAAAGAAGCCCTTAGATAGCTAGGGGGTTTTTTATTATTTTCCTCTGTCATTTCCTGATTTTTTAGTAAAAAATAAAAGTTGTCTAATTATTAGTGTAAATCTAACAGGAAATTTCAGGAAATAAAAATGCAATTCCTACTTGGAAAGTAGGTATTTTTCACTTTTGAATGCGTGCAAGGAGGTGATATGCATGGTAAACATACCAGGTTTAACATCTTTCCAGAAAGAATCCCTTTCCCTTAGTCTTTCAAGAAGCCAAAGTACTTTTCTGCAACACAGATAAATGTCATCTCTAAAGTGTCTGAAGAAATCACAGGATCTTATATAGTAAACAACATGCATGTATCCATGCCTCATGATAAAGTGATATCCAATAGTACAAGGAACTCTTTCTCCGTTTGCACCCCCAGTATCCTCTGGGAACCAAATTGGAAGAAAGGCCTGTCTAGTTGATGGCTCCTTTTCTAAAAGATCCACTACCATATTAAAATCACCATACTCGAATCTAATTCCCTCCATTAAATGATTGGGATCATCCTTAGCGTATCTAGGCCATATTCTTTCAGGATATGTATGGGAAAATTTAGTGGTTCCCCCGAATTCTTGATTGTTCTTCTGTGCGAAAGGCCACCAGTTATGAGAAGGAGGAGGATTTAAGGGTTTACCCCCGACTCTTTCTAGAAAATGATCATCAGCCCAAGGGAGATTTGGCTTTATTTGGCTAACCAATTCATCTAAATCCTCCACCATTGTGCAGGAGAAAGAATGATTGAGAATTTCAATCATAGTGAATCTTAGGTCCTCCTTAATTCTCTTGCCTTGCCACTTTTCTGTGTGAACCTCATAGCAATAATCAGACATTTTAGATTTTGTCCAATCAATTGCAGCGCTAAATTTCCCGAAAGTCTTCATTATCGTGTTTATATGATCATTTTATGAGAAATTTCCAAAAATATTTCAGATGTGGGCTTTATTTTTTTGATATATAAAAAAATGAAAAGAATCTTAGACTTTACTGGGTTTATCAACGAAGGATTTATAGGAACGCATTCCGCTTTTATATTTGTTCCTGTTGATAAAAACTTCAAATCAGTGGATAAAAATCTATCAACCTCCGATACCAAATTTCCTTCGGAACTTTTAGGAACTGGCGGGGTAGCTGGATATGTATTGGTTCCATGTACTGTGGAAACCTCCCAATTTATTAATAGCCCGCATTTTAAATCAGAAACTCCAGAAGTTAAGGGAGGTATTTCATATAGTAGAAGCGCAAATCAGGATGGATATACGGTAATGAATTCTCCAGCTGATATGGTGTCGGGATCACTAACAGGAAAGGCTTCAATTTTTTCTGAGATCCCTGGATTTGGTCAAAATGTTGCTTTTTATTTTAAATCTGGTAACGCATTGATACTTGAAATTCTAATGAAAAAACAAGGATGGGACGAAGAAGTAGTAAAGAACATCAGAAAAAAAATTGCAAACGGATTCGAAACTAACAAGGCTTTACAATTCTCATTTTATGGAGGAATGGATTTCCAGATAGAAACAATTAAAAAACTTTTTGCGGCATCTTCCGAGGACATCGGTTTAAAATTTGCAAATCCCAAAGAGATGCAGGAACCGGAATTTGATGTAACTCAGGAATTATTAGATCTCTTTAATCAAAAGCCCGGAGACTTTGTTGCATTAAATTTCTCAGAAGGTGTTTTTGATATGATTTCAAATCTTGCAAAAGAAAAAGGAACAGAAAACGTAGCACAAACTATAGACAATCTTGGCGATCTCAAATCAGCAGGATTTTTCGAGGATTAAAAAAAAATAAAAAAATGAAAAGAATCAAAGGATTTCAAGAGTTTAATAGACTTAATGAAGCTGGGATATTTTCCAGGGGAGCAGAATTACTAAAAAAAGCAGGAAACTGGCTAATGAATTTAATCCGTGCAGAAAAGGAAGGGGAAATTCCAGTTAGAGACAAAAAATACAATCCGGAGACTGGAAGGTTCGAACAATTCAAAGACGCAAATGGTAATATAGCAAAAGCACGGAGTGTTGTAAAGGTTTACCTTCCAGAGGGTGATGCTGGCAGTTCGTATAACTTTAGATCCGGATCGATTTCTTCAATTAAAGAATCTGATGATCCATCTTGGAAAACTGCTCAAAAGACCCAAGACTCTCAAATAACTGACGTTGATGCTGATCAGTTAACGGGGGAACTATCATATCACTTCCAGAAACCAGAAACTGGTAGACCATTATTAATTTGGGGAGCACCAGGAATTGGTAAAACCTCCGTGGTAAAATCTTTTGGGACTAAGGGAATGGGTGTTCCTGTTATCGAGGTAATTCTAAGTTTAATGGAACCGACGGATGTTGCCGGATTACCTGGTGCTGAAAAGGATGTAGATTACGACGTAAAAAGATCAGTAAATTATTTACCAATGATTTGGCCTTTAGATAACGGAGACCGAGAAATCAAGAGGGAAGATGGCACTATAGAAAAAATCGAGGGGAAGGGTGGAATTATATTCTTAGACGAGATTAACAGAGCACACCCATCGGTTCAAGCGGCAATGCTCAAAGTTGTTTTGGACAGAGAAATCACAAGTGCTAATTATAAAATTCCTAGCAAATGGCTAATTCTAGCTGCAGCAAATAGACCGGAGGATGAACCAGGATCTATGATTAAACCAATGAGCTTCGCACTAGCCAATAGATTTGCTCAAGTCAATTTTATTTCCGATCCTGTATCTTGGACAAAATGGGCAAGGGGAAGAAAAGAAGCAGATCTAAGCGACGAGGTTATAGCATTTGTAGAACTTATGCAGGATTATTTCTATGTTTTACCTAGCGGATTAGTTGGAGGAGATATTGAAACTACAATGGGTGTTACACCAAGAGCATGGGAATATGCTGCTAGAGAATATAAAGAAAGGAGAGACGCACAAAAAGAAAAAGGAGGGGATATCTCAGCAGAAACTACCAGACTTATCTTCGATAAACACATTGGTAAAAAAGTATCATCAATTATTACAGATTTCCTTGAAACGATGAAGGTTTGGCCAGTTAATAGAATAGAAAAGATATTTACGGATCCTAGCGATGAAACAGTAAAACTTCCAATGAGTTCTAATACTGGAAGAGTTGATCTGAGAAAAGGCTATAGCATCATGTACTTAGCATCCAAATACAAAAACGGACAACAGTTAACAAAAGATGAATTCACTAATTTTATAACATATCTAACAGATTTAAACACAGGAGAATTAGCTATGAGTGCATTAAACATGGCAAAAAGAACTCATCCGGAAATCAAAAACTATTTGGGTGATACCTCTCTAGAACAATATGTAACACCATTTGTGAACAGATATAGATCTTTAATGAAAGAAATCTAGAATGAGAAAAATTAGAAACTTTGCAGAATATGGTATTCTGTTAGAAAATTCATCAAGTTACGGAATTAGTGAGCAGGACTATGAAAGAGCAGTCATGCGAGTTAGAAGATCGGTTTCAAAAATCTTAATGAAAGAGGGATTATTCGGGAGGGTTCTTGCTGAAATCCCAGTAGGAGTTTCTGATGAATGCGAATATTTTTCAACTGATGGCACCATATTCATATTTAATCCTAAAAATGTTATAGATCTTTCTGAAGACGAAATAATCTGGGCTATTAGCCAAGGAATTTCTCATCTTGCTTTAGATCACTATGATAGGATCGGAAGTAAAGATACTAATATCTGGAACGCAGCATGTGACATGGCAGCTGAAGCTTTTTTAGATGGTATTGGAAAATCAAAGCTTCCTACTACCATGCAATCTTCAAAATTCCAGGATCTCTCTGCTGAAGAAATCTATGACCAGATAAAATCTGGTAGATTAAAAATAGACCCTTTCTTTAAATCATATTGTGACGTTTTTGAGCCGGGAGCTATAGATCATGATCAAGTTACTGAAACTGTTCTTGGGGAGAAAGATTCAATCACTAAGGATGCGGAAGAACCCCAAGAGGAAACCCCCGAAATTGATGATAACCAACCGGGAGAAGGTGAAGGAGAGGGAGAAGGCGAGGGAGAAGGCGAGGGAGAAGGCGAGGGAGAAGGCGAAGGAGAAGGCGAGGGAGAAGGCGAAGGAGAAGGCGAAGGAGAAGGCGAGGGAGAAGGCGAGGGAGAAGGCGAGGGAGAAGGTGAAGGAGAAGGCGAGGGAGAAGGTGAAGGAGAAGGTGAAGGAGAAGGCGAAGGAGAAGGTGAAGGTGAAGGTGAAGGTGAAGGCGAGGGAGAAGGTGAAGGAGAAGGCGAGGGAGAAGGAGAAGGTGAAGGAGAAGGTGAAGGCGAGGGTGAAGGTGAAGGAGAAGGCGAGGGAGAAGGTGAAGGAGAAGGCGAGGGAGAAGGTGAAGGTGAAGGAGAAGGTGAAGGTGAAGGAGGATCAGGAAATGCCGAGGGAGGATCCGGAGAATTGGAGTTACCTAAAACCGGACAAAAAGTAAGATTAGATAGCGGAGCTATTAAAACTATAAAGAAGGTTTATAAAAACGGAGATATAGAAGTTTAATATGTACGTACAAAAAGGAAAATACAAAATCATTTCTGACGAAAAAGAAAGCGAATGGAAAGATGGGGATCCAGATAAGCCAGATCAAGAGAAGGGGGATTGGAATCCACAGAAAGAAAAACCAATACAGAAGGAAAGAAAATCTGTAAAAGACAAGGTAAAAGAAATAGTAAACAATGCTGCAAACAGAGGAATGGGCAGTGGAGGAGGATCAGGGGCTCTTAGAAAATTCGTTGAAAGATTAGCTAATCCACAGATTAATTGGAGAAAAATATTACAAAGATACGTTTCGACTGCCAACGAGGAACCTACAATGTATAAAATACCAAACAGAAGATATGCTAGTCAAGGCATTTACCTTCCTGGTCTAAGAGGAAAGGAAGAGGGATTTGGATCAGTTGTAATTGCAGTTGATACCTCCGGAAGTATAGGATCCGAAGAATATAATACTTTCTTGACAGAAGCTAGAAGTATACTTAAAGCTTTTTCTCCTGAAGAAATTTGGATAATCTATTGCAGTGATGACATAGATGGTATAGATTATTTAAAATACCCAACTCAAAAATTAGATCCTTCTAAACAGGGATCTACGGGTGGTAACGAACTTGGATTTGACCCGCCTATAAAATGGGCAGAAGATAACATTCTAAAAAAAGGAAAAGATCTTGCCTGCCTCATATACTTTACTGACGGTGGTGCTCACGACCCTGAAAAACCAAAATGGCACAAAAAAATTATTTGGGCAATGATAAGCAGTAAACAAATGCCGTTCGGTAAACATGTAAATGTTCCGATGAAAGAGTTAAAAAGAAAAAAATAAACATGAAAAGAATTTTATCAGTACTTCTATTTTTATCACTATCAGTAGTATTAAAAGCCCAAGACACAGTAAGAATTAAAAATCAAGTGTTTGAAGTTTTATATTCGCAGAAATTAGAGCAGCCTTTATGGATCAAATATAGATCAACCAACAGACCTACTAATGTTAATAGGGGATCAATGGATTTTTACACAGAAAAATCAGTCAAAACTTCGGATGCTGATGATTATGTAAAAAATGTGTATGATAAAGGACATGGAGCACCTGCTGCTACATTTTCTGACAACATGGAAAACCTAAAGCAAACATTTTCTTACCTTAATTGCATTATGCAAAATCAGTATCTGAATAGGGGTGAATGGAGATTATTGGAGGAGCAGATCAGAAAATGGGACGATAAAGAAAATATCACTGTATTAATTAAAATATTTTTTGACAATCCCGTTAAAAGAGTTGAGACAAATGCTGCCATTCCCTCCCACCTACAAAAGCATATCTACTTTGAGTCTCAAAAAAAGTGGAGATGCTTTGTTTTTTTAAATGAAAAGCCAAAATTTAGCTGGGAACAATTAGAAATGCTTTGCGAAGACAAGGATCACAAAAATTAATTTTTGATTCTAATTTTCGAAGAGAAATCAAGGGCTTGCGAGATTATTTGATGCATGTCATAATACTTATACTCTGCTAATCTTCCGCCAAAATTAAACTTCGGATTTTCCACGGACTTGGATCTATACACTTCATAAATCTTTTGATTTCTTCCGTCATTTATTGGATAGTAGGGATCACCTAACGATTTTGAATATTCTTTTGTGATGATCGTGTGGTTTTGTTTTCCAAATTCAAAATGTTTGTGTTCTACTATTCTTGTATATGGTACATCTAAATCTGTATAATTAACCCCAGCTACCCCCTGAAAATCCGGAATATCTAAAAGTTCTGTTTTAAAATCTAAGGATCTATATTCTAATTTTCCAAATTCATAATTATAGAATCTGTCTATCGGACCGGTGTAAATTACATTCTTTGCTAGAGAGTCAAAAAATTCTTTATTATCAAAATAATTGTGATTTAATCTGACGTCTATACCATTAAGAAGTTTTTCAAAAATCTGTGTGTACCCGCCAACTGGGATTCCTTGGTATGGATGATTATAGTAATTATCATCAAAAGTTAGACGTATTGGAATTCTTTTTACTATGGAAGCAGGAAGTTCCTTCGGAGATCTTCCCCACTGTTTTGTAGTATACCCTTCTATAAAAATTTTATAAAGATCTGGTCCAATTTGATCTAGCATCCATTCTTCCATGTTTTTTGGATCCTCGTGAAAAATCCTTATCTCTTCCAGTAATTTCTGGACTTCAGCAGGAGAACTGATACCATATACTTGTTGAAAAGTTAGTAAGTTGATCGGAAAGGAATATATTTTTCCTTTATAGTTAACCCTTGGTCTGTAGCTAAAATGATTAAAATCGCAGAATTTTTGAATGTAATTCCAAACACTTAGATTATCTGTGTGAAATATATGGGGCCCATATTTATGAACATTAATACCATCTATGCTTTGTGTGAAACAGTTTCCTCCAATATGATCTCTCTGATCTATTACAATAACTGACTTACCTGATTTTTTTAATTCGTTTGCAACAATAGATCCGTAAAGTCCAGCTCCAACTATTAGATAATCAGTCATGTTCTATTTATAAAAATACTTGTTTTTATATTTTGAGCGGGAGACCGGGCTCGAACCGGCTACCCCGACCTTGGCAAGGTCGTGCTCTACCAAATGAGCTACTCCCGCTTACTAAACCTGTTTTTACTAAATAAACCAGATGTGATTATTAGACAGAATCTGGTTTATTATATTGAGCAGCGAAAGGGATTCGAACCCTCTCGTCCAGCTTGGAAGGCTGGCGTGCTACCATTGAACACCACCGCTGCTAGTATCCGAAATTATATGCTAAAAAATTTTAAAAGTTCCTAGTAATTATTTGCTACTCAAATTTTGACCGTTTTACTACTCAAATTTTGACCATTTGCGGACCGGACGGGACTCGAACCCGCGACCTCCGCCGTGACAGGGCGGCATTCTAACCAGCTGAACTACCGGTCCATTAATCAAAAATGTGTTTGTATTGCTTTATATTCTTTCTAATAACAGTAACATAAGATTTATCTTCAGCATACACATCATCTAAAAGATCTAGATACTCTTCTTTGGTGTTGATGTCTCTCCTTCTCATAAAAAAGGATTGCCAATGAAAATAATCCTTTACGCTATCGTCCCAATCTTCGTATCTTGCATATCCCCTTTTGTTTCTACCTATAGAAGTTGTTTCTCTCCTTCCTGGAAATCTCATTCCAAAAAGATTGTTATGCTTTTTAAAAAGCCCGGATGTAAAATTCCCGGATTCTATAATTGCCTGTACGAAAGCTATTTCGGGGAATTTTATTCCGCTTTCAATAATTTCATTATAAAGATTTTGATGAGAAATTTTTTCTACCTCCTCCGGAATTATTTTGAAGAATTTAAAATCTGGTTCTTTTTGAAATTCCCAAGCTGGAATTAAAAAAAGAAAAATTAGCACTAATATTTTTTTCGTTTTCATATAAAAGTGTTTCCTATCTATCCCAAATTTAATAAAGAGGATTATTAATAAAAAATGCGGAATATATAGATTTGTGAGACATCTAACAATTTACGAGAGTTTTTATGGTATCTCTCAGAAAGGAAGAGATCTATTCGGGATGGAATTTAAAAAAATCCTCCATAATAGAACAGTAATAACTGGGCCAATTTATAACGAGGAAAAGATAGAGGAACTTTTCAGCGAGAGAAATCAGTCCAAATTAATTGATGCATGTTATCTTGGGTGGAGGGGGGGATTCACCTTAAATAATGACGAGATCAAAAGAGCAGAACATGCGGAAAAAAATATAAAGGGGTTCATAGGAAATAAGCTGGAAGAACTTGAGTGTCTTATCTCCTATTATCATCCTATGTATATAGATACTGTTTATCAATTCTCCCCTATAAAGGTTTACGCCCCCGGAGCATCATGGGATTCAGAAAATTATCTTAAAATTGAAAGAACATGGGGATCAAGATACAGTGAAAAATACTATGAGATATTACCTGAAATAATAAACAGGGTGAAAGAATTTGCATCCCGATATAAAGTTACTCACGTTTTACCTCATGGACCCAGAATTGTAGATTATGCACTCCAAATTCTTCAAAATCCTAAAGATGATGTGGAGAAGCGTGCATCATACGGAACAAAAGAACCAGTATTTACTCCGATTGAAAAATTTAAATGGGAATCCTATTATTGGTAATAATGATGCCCGACTAGGATTCGAACCTAGACTAAGTGGACCAAAACCACTTGTGCTGCCATTACACCATCGGGCAATAAAATCAGAGAATATTTAATCAGCGTGTGTTGTTGTCAAATCCAATTTTGATGAAGTAACGCTTCTTACCGCTTCTGATTTGTGGGAGCAGGTGGACTCGAACCACCGAACTCGTAAGAGGAGGGATTTACAGTCCCTTGCAATTGCCGCTATGCGATGCTCCCGCTTTGTTTAAAGAGATTATTTTAGCTTATAGTATCTAAATCTGATTAAAAATTAGAGTTCAGCTATGAGCTTATAATAAGGTATTATGTGATCCCTTTGGGACTCGAACCCAAAACCCCTACATTAAAAGTGTAGTGCTCTACCGATTGAGCTAAGAGATCCTCGAATGTAGCCCCGCACGGAGTCGAACCGAAATTTCCTCCGTGAAAGGGAGGCGTCCTAACCATTAGACGACGGGGCCAAGTTTTCCAATATGTCAAAGAACCATCTGCGGGGATAAAAGGATTCGAACCTATGACCTAGCGATTAACAGTCGCTTGCTCTACCGCTGAGCTATATCCCCAATTTCTGAGGCGATTTCCAGAGTCGAACTGGAGTAAGAGGTTTTGCAGACCCCTGCCTGAACCACTCGGCCAAATCGCCATCAAAAGAAAAACCCAGACCTTTTGGATCTGGGTTTTTCAATTTATATTTTAGACATGTTAACCCAGATCCGTATCCATATAATCCCCCTTATTACCTTGTTCAGGCATTTGGTTGCAATTATATGTGAACTGAGTCTTCATGAGATGTTTGTTATATATCAAACGTTATTTTTTGTTTCGTGTAAATTTAAGAAAAAAATTACATTTCCCAAACAGGATTTGCAATAATTAATTTATCTCCTTCAATTCTTGGAATTTCTCCAAGATCGTTATAACCAGCATATTCTATTTGATCCTGCGTGAATTCCCTTCCTTGAAAAATTACTACCTCTTTCTTAGGATCTGGAGCTTCTCCGTAATTTTGATCTCCCCTTGAATATCCAGAAACCCCAGTTCCTCTTAGACTGTCTTTAGCTGCCTTTGTAGCGGTAGGCCTTCCAAAATTAAAATCGAAAAAACTTTCGCTTATTTCGTTATATCCTTTAAGATGTTTCATATCTACTTATTATATTTTTGTATTTAATAATCTATTTATCTAAGTTCCACCGGAACTTCTTCTGGTGTTCTAGGAGCTTCCATATTTGCAGTTGCCGCTGCAACATTACCAAGAGCTTGAGCCATTAATTGTCCTCCAGCATCGGTTTTAACCGGACCTACTACATCGTCTCCTGGAACATCGTCAGCTGAAAGAGGAGGTAATGCTGTGGCTTGACCTGTTATTGCTTTAGAAAGATCTGCTTCAAATTCTGGTGTTCTACTTGTTTTAAAATAATCCAAGAATCCTACTAGGGTTCCTTGATCCAATTTTCTCACATTAGTTCCGACTCTGTTACCTTCACCAGAAAGCTGATCGTTGGTGTTACCCTCCATAGTTGTCATGGTTTTCTTTTGTGGATCTACTGATACTATTATACCAGTATGTCCCAATCCTTTACCTGGTCTGGTCATTATAAATACTTGTCCTGGCCTAACTAAATTTGGATTGATCCTAGCTTGATCTATGGTAATCTTTGCATCCTGGTCTGATTTATTCCAGTGATTCATTACCCCTCCAGTCTTAGGAAGTGGGTTTGAAGTTCCAAGTTGCTTGGAAAGCTGGTCAAAAATATAATAAACAAAGGCTGCACACCAGGGTAAACCTGGGCCTAATCCTACTGATTGTAGATATTTGTCTACTTCCGGTCCTTTATTACTTCCCTTTGGTTCTTCTTTTGCGTCTTTATTAGCTACTAGGACACCTGCTAATTTCTCTCCTGCTGTTGAGGGATCACTTATAGCAAATTGAGCTTCGCTGACAAATTGTGAAAATGACTGTATTTTTCTCATATAAACGAATATTTACAAGATATATATCTTTATGAAAATACTAGAAACGTTCGATCAATTCTTAAAAAGAAACAGCTATGCAATCTTAGAGCAGGAAGGAACAGATAAAGGTTTTATAGCCGTTATAGGATCCACAGACACTGACAATCTTTTTGCGGGAGCTGCAAATCCTATAGGTATTCAACAGGATACCACAACCTCGCTTAAAATAAGCGGAGTAGAAGAGATGATAAAGATAGGGGCTGCAAAAAAATTCGAGAGTGTAACGAGCGGGAAAAAAGTCAAAGCAGGAATGGATTATTTAACAATAACTGCTGATGGCAAAAAATACACAATGACAGAAACCGGTTCCGTCAAGATTCCGTTCAATAATTCCACAGTTTTGGAAGTCGAGGGTTCGGGAAATGGATTATTAGCTTTATTAAGAGCTTTGCATTATTTGAATGTTGCAGTTACTAAAAATTCGTTTGATTATAAGTTTCCATTTGAGGGAATCATGATGATCAAAATTGGAGAGGTCACTAGAAAAGGAATGGGTCTAAGTGTTAATGGAAAATATGATCAAGCAAATGGAGTTAGGATCTCAACTGGATATGCCGATCTTGTGAAAAGATTCGAGAATCAACTCAAAGAAGCTTTATCACAAGATCAAAAACCAGACGAAATTCAAACTAGCTCTAATGATCAAATAGTAGTTTCAGGAGATAGTATCGCTGATGGAATTAAAGCAGCTCATTTCTTAAGAAATAATGCTAAATGGAATTCTAAATTTAGCTCGTTTTTCGGATTTAGCGAGATGAAGAAGGTTTTCGCAAAAGAACCGCCGGCGTACTATTTAGCTGTTGTTTTTCAATATTGTCTTGCTGGTTTATCGGATTTTTATCCGATGGATTTAAGTAAAATTTATAAGGTGGATCTCCAACCATATGCTGAAAAAATTGTAAGTGCACAGCCAAATGACATCAAAAGTTTCGATCCCACCTCTATAAAAACCCAAATCATGGAGATGCTAAAGATCTACCAGCCAAAAACACTTAAGGACTACCCAGAATTTGATGAATTTTTACCCAAATACTGGAACGTGCTTTCTAACGCAATAGTAAATAGAATCTTAAGAGAAATGCCAAAAACATACAATAGTGCGATTGCAAATGTTGAGGTAGGTTCCGCTGTACAGTCCACAGGAGGAATAGGAACGGGGGGAATCACCCATGGATCTGGTAAGGTTGATAATTAAGGTCTACTTCCAGTAGTTAAAACCTGTTTCAGTCCGTTTTCATCCTTGGAAACATAAATCAAGATCTCTTTAGGTTCTTTACCGAAGTTTTCTGTGTGGATAATGCCAGCATCTATATAGTAGGCAATTTTCCTCTTTTCCAAATCTTTTTTAATTTCCCTAAATTTTTGAATTGTAACTTCAACAGTTTTAGGTTCCTGAGCAAATACGGAATAGCTAAATCCTAGAACTAATAAGAATAGAAGAATCTTTTTCATTGCTTTTTAATTTAGGATCAAATTTACGAGGATTTTTTAAAAATAAAAAATGTACACCCGGTAGGGGTCGAACCCACATTTCTTGATCCGTAGTCAAGTGTTCTAATCCATTGAACTACGGGTGTAGTTATTGAATTATCAGATGTAGATAATAAGCTAACTTGTATCCTGCAAAAGCCCCAAGTGCAGAGGGAATGGGGAAAACTATTAATTTTCCTAAGGAGGTCACGTATTTAGGACGATTTACAATTCTTCCCATAAAATAGTAATATGTAATATAACCCAATAAAACTCCTATATCTAACCGGGTCGAAATGAAAACTACCAAAGTTGCTCCAATAAATCCAAAGAGAAAATTATCTCTAACTCCCTCAAAAATCTCAAAGGCGGTTGCATCCTTATACTCTTTAACTATCTCTTTTATTTTTTTAGTCGGCATTCTTATTTTCCCTCCCAGGTTTTTTTGTTATCATGATATGCTAGCTTACATTCCCCGCTGTCATATATCTCAGTATGATCGAAACAATCAAAATCGAATTGTGAATCGTGAACCCATTCAGTCAAAGAATACACGCTGAAAGGTTCAGTTTGGCATTCTTTGATTCTAGATTTATCTAGGAACCTGTTCAGGCTATAATCTATAAACCCGTTTGTAATTCCAGGCTTAGCAAAAATTACATAATCGTCTAATAGATCAATCTTTAAGATTGATTCTTCTTTCTTGTAGAAATATAGGGATCTTCTTTTAATTAAACACAGATCCCTTTCTGTTCTTAATCCTAGTCCTTCTTTGACTGAGACTTTCCAATTCAGATCATAGTCTATGTAAATTCCTCCATAGTAATCTAAAACAGTGTATCTAGCAATTTGTAACTTGTGGAAAATACCAGAAGAAAAATAAAGTTCTTCCCTGCCGTAAGATTTAATTAATGGGATTAAATGCTCATCGTCCCACTCCAGAATTTCTTCAGAGGGATTTAAGGATTTAAACTTTTCCAGATTAGACAAAAAATGCTGAGGAATTTTTCGATCCCCAACCCAAATAAAGTGAACTATCATTTTCTGTGTGACCCAGGAGGGACTCGAACCCCCACGTCTTTCGACACTAGATCCTAAGTCTAGTGCGGCTACCAATTACGCCACTGGGCCAATTATTTCTTTATTTTTAAGTAATATCTGATGCAAAAGTTTCATAGTAAAACTATTTAGATTTACCATGGATTCTATAATATCGCTTCTTATATCTAAAAAAAGACTCCTGTCCTTGAGAACAAATCTTTTATTCGCATGGAGATGAGAATAATCTAGACTGTCATTCATTGAAAAAGTTCCATATTCATCAGGGATATTCAGAATTGTATTTTCTTCTCCGAAAAAGAATTGTGGAGAAAGAGCTGCTATCTTTTGAACTCTTAAATCCCCAAGCTCTTTTAAAATCTTCTGTTCACAAAAAACCATATATTTTCCGTTCAAATCAGGATCGTCCCAAAATCTTTGCGAAAGGATTTCCATCCATTCCAATGAGATGTTAGCATATTCCATTCTAAAATCTTCATTATTTATATAAAGGAATGAAACGTTGGTTGAATGTGTGTTTTTCCATCCGAATTTAATCGGATATTCATTTACTATCTGATTTAGTATTTTGTCTTTGATGCTGGGATAAACCTTTACTCCTTCTTCGATCTGATTAACTATTATATCGTATTTGGATAAGTCCTTGATTTCAAATGTTTTTCTTTTGAAATATAAATCACAATCCATCATTATGAAAGGAGCTTCTATGTTTTTCATACACTTCAGCTTGGAAGCAGTCCAGAAAGCTCTTCTATTAATATTATCACTTTTTGATAAAGGATTAGTTTCTACACTGTCCCATAAATTTAAAATTCCAATTTTTTCTAGATAATTGTAAACTGAGGGACACACATAAATTACAGTTTCACATTCCGGATATAACACCTTCCAATTCGAAACTGATGCAATCAGACAAACGAGCTCAACCTCATGAAGGAAAAATTCTCCATCTTTTTTTATGTCCTCTAAAACCCAAATAGTTTTCATACATAACAAAAATATCGTGGACCAGCCTGGGCTCGAACCAGGGACCTACTGATTATGAGTCAGGTGCTCTAACCAACTGAGCTACAGGTCCAATATTATTAAATTTTAAGAAGTTGCGTGATTTAAGGGACTTATCTCGAGTATTTACCCAATCCAAAGTACTGCTTGATATAATCCGCTGTCATTTCCTCTGTGGGTATTAATTCTTTATAGGGATAGTCAGTTTCGCCAGAAAATTCTGTGGGTTTTTCCAATGAAATTAGTTTAATATAATTCTTGTTTTTCGATTTAACATACTTTTTCCTGTTTATTGGATTATATGCTGTCTTTCCTAGATCAACTCTTAATTTTAATTCCGGATCGTTCATAGCATAATCCATTTCTATGAAAATTTGATCATCGGAAGAAAGATATGTTTTATCAATCGGAACTGAAATGGTTTTATTCTTGACACCGAGTCTTCTTTTTAACCCTATCATATTCAGGGTATTTATGCTGTCAGGATCATTCTTAACTAGATCTTTCATTTTTTCAACAACCTCACCCTCGTCTTTTGAAAAAAAGACTAGTTCTGTGTCTGGATTTGGCTCTTCGAAAAGAATTCTTTCTTGCAACCTCGTTTTTGATGCTGCGTTTTTAGCTCCGGATCTTAGTGTATTAAGATAAACATCGGGGTCGATAATACCCCTTAGTTGTCCATAATGTGTTTCTCCATTGGAGAATGTGATTTTAAAAATAGAGTAAGCCCCGGTTTGTTCTGACTTGGGGCGATACTCTAAAATCATGGACTCGTTAACGAAGTCTAAAAATCTAGTGATAATTTCCATTTCCTATTTTTATGTCCATTTATATATCCTACTGGAAAGAAAATTAGCTTAGAATCTACGCGGAGAGGGAGGGATTCGAACCCTCGGTACAGATTTAAGTCCGTACAACGGTTTAGCAAACCGGCCCTTTCGGCCACTCAGGCACCTCTCCTTTTTGTCGAGTAGGCAAGATTCGAACTTGCGAGTTGTCTTGGTCCCAAACCAAGCCGGGTAACCTGACTCCCGAACTACTCGATAATGGTTGAACGACCGGGATCGAACCGGCGACATCTAGCGCCACAAGCTAGTGCTCTGCCAACTGAGCTACATCCAACATTTTAATGTGATCCCGATTGGATTCGAACCAATGACCTACTGCTTAGAAGGCAGTTGCTCTATCCAACTGAGCTACAGGACCAATTTGGTGATCTCCTCGGGGTCGCGGCCACCTCTCCCGTTGAGAAGATCTAGACCAAGAACGACGCAAAATGTGGCTCGACGCTGTTTTTGGTTTGTACCTGGGGCGGGAATCGAACCCGCACGGACTTTGCAGTCCAACAGATTTTAAGTCTGTCTTGTCTACCTATTCCAACACCCAGGCAAAAGGTGCCGGTGGAAGGGTTGTTTACCTTCACGGTGTCCTTTTCGGTTACACCCCCACTCTAGATCAGGGACGTCTATGACTGGCCAAGTCATCATTCCGCCACACCGGCATGTGCAGAGAGAAAGGGATTCGAACCCTTGTTACGATCGCTCGTAAACACGCTTTCCAAGCGTGCTCCATCAGCCTCTCGGACACCTCTCTATTTGACTGCTAACGAACTTTTTGTACGCTAACAAGGATTATGTTAGTGTACAAGTTTTACGTTAGTATCGAGCCTCCTATCGGGATCGAACCAATGACCTACGCATTACAAGTGCGTCGCTCTACCAGCTGAGCTAAGGAGGCAATTGCGGAGGCTCAGGGATTCGAACCCCGGTTACAGTTACCCGTAAAGCAGTTTTCAAGACTGCCGCATTCGACCGCTCTGCCAAGCCTCCGTTATTTTCCACAATGTCAAAGAACCCTAAATAAAAACCCAGACCTCTTTTGAAGGAGATCTGGGTTTTTTAGAACTAAAATGAATTTAAGTTTCTTAATTGCCCAGATTCTCCACAGGGGTTATCGGTCTTCTTGTTGAAGATGATAACGAACTATGAAGGGGCAATATGTTGAAACCTTTTTTCATGTTAATTGATCTATATATCGTTTGAATATCTATTTTATACAAATATACAAAAAAGTTACAAAAAAATTAAGCCATATCATTCTCAGTACTGCAGCTCCCGATAGAGGTTAGATTATATCTAAAAAACCCATCTCCACTGGAAAAAAATTCAAAAATACCGATTTGAGCATATCCATTGATACCATTCGATGGGTATCCAGTCCCAGAGGGATTATTTTGGTTGTTTGTATTAGCATTAAACAGGTAAGTTCTTAAAAGCGTTCCCCCTGATGCACTGATGTCTGTACCGGTATCCGAGAAAGTTGAACCACTGTAGCACCTGATTATAAAGTCCATACACCCAACCCCTACTGTATCATACCAATTGAGATATATTCCGATTTTCCATCTTGTTATAGAGGTGTCTAATGCAGCTATTGATTTGGGTCTAACTAAAACAACTTCCTGTCCAGCAGTTGAGGTATTATCACCAGCCCAATAAATGAGTGTTGTTGAGGTATTTATGCCTGTCGTCGAGCCCACAGTAGATGTCATTCCTCCCCCTGGAGCATATCCAACATAACGGGTTGGTGCCCCGCTAGCATTTTTTATACCATCATAGGATGTACCAGTTCCTGGTTCAATGCCAGTGAATGTATCAGCATCACCTCCATTCAAAGTTCCTGGCCAAACATATCTGAACATCAGAACATCGGCATCACTACCGATGATAGCAGTAGATGGTCCAGTAGGCCTTCTTCCTAAGCTGGTCATGTAATATCTCTGGCTCATGATTTATCTTTCAATGCTATTCTTCTACCTCTTAATTTTAATGTTTTTAGAGTTCCGGGTTTCATCACATGGATTCTATTAAATTCTAAATGTATTATTTGGTTCAAATGATGGAAAGGGGTTAAATATGTTTCTTGACCCCATCCTATTTCAATCTGTACCCAGCCATCAGGTTTAACCTCCCAATCAGTTGATCCTTCAGCGAATTCTATCTCCCAAGTATCGTATCCCGGTTGGGGTCCAAAAGAAAAAGAAAATTCATCCTCACCTTCTGGAAGGGTGTTTTCAAAGTAAATATCAAAGTATGGAGGTATTTCATTTTGAACTATTACTGGCTCTAAATGTGTCATTATTTTTCTCTTTTAAGTTCTTCTATTTCTTTTCTTAAGTCTTTTATAGCCTCTATGAGAAGAGGTATAATTCTGTCATATCTTACCCCATAATATCCATCTTCTCTTTCTTTAACTGCATCAGGAAGAACTTTAATCAGCTCTTGAGCAATTACTCCAAGATCGTGACCTCTATTAACTTCATGAGCCTTGTCGTTCCAATCAAATTCCACTCCTCTTATGCTAGAGACCTTTTCCAAAGCATCCTGAATAACCGAAATATTATCCTTTAATCTTTCATCCGAAGATGAATAAGCAGTGATATCTCCTGTTGCTGTGATTGCTCCAGTTACTGCTAATGTACTGCTGTTATAAGTCAATCCTGTTTCTCCGTCTATCGAAGTAGCACTACCAGTTGCAGTCAATATTCTGTGATCTGCATTATTGTTTATTGTAAGTAAGTTACCTGTAACACTAGCGAGCCCAATGGTCCAGAAATATGTTGTTCCGTCGTAGTAAACTCCAAGAACGTCTTGTGAGTTTGCAGCGGATGTTGGGGTATAAGATCCTCCTCCAACTACTTGTGAACTAGAGGGAAGTACCATTGTTCTACCTCCAGTAGCATCTTGTTTTACTATTAATACCCCAGTATCTCCAGCTTCAAATTCGCTAAGTGTAAACGTAGTTACATTTTGATTTAAAGTAACTGTTGCATTTGCTCCAGATCTTAAAGGCCAAGAAAGACTTCCTGAACTTATGCTTAATGGATTTTGATAAACCCTTACTTTCCCAGTTACAAAAAGTCTCGTATTATCGAATGTTAAGTTAGGCTCCCCTTGGAAAGGCGTGGAATTGTTTCCAGTCATGGTAACAACATAGTTGTCGATGTTATTACTAGATATTGCTGAACTAGAAGCTCCCGAAGTTCCGGATGTTCCGCTTCCCCCGGAAGCTCCTGAAGTTCCGGATGTTCCGTTTCCACCGGAAGCTCCTGAAGTTCCTGAGGAACCTCGGGTTCCAGAAGATCCTGAGGTTCCAGAAGATCCATTAGCTCCTGATGCTCCAGAGGTTCCAGAAGAACCAGAGTTTCCTGAGGTTCCAGAAGATCCATTAGCTCCTGATGCTCCAGAGGTTCCAGAAGATCCATTAGCTCCTGATGCTCCAGAGGTTCCAGAAGATCCTGATGCTCCAGAGGTTCCAGAAGATCCATTAGCTCCCGATGCTCCAGAGGTTCCAGAAGATCCTGATGCTCCAGAGGTTCCAGAAGATCCAGAGTTT
>Ga0315902_10000946_pt1 | contig 47569 bp, 58 predicted proteins | sample LakEriMetagenome_9_FD_203523 | JGI IMG/M metagenome (GOLD analysis project Ga0315902, IMG submission 203523) | Freshwater fungal communities from buoy surface, Lake Erie, Ohio, United States - Buoy 12 MA117 | ecosystem: Environmental > Aquatic > Freshwater > Lake > Lake biofilm | place: USA... | reverse complement strand
GACTGGCTTGATCCTGCGCACGTGCCTTCGACGATCAGGGCTCTGCTAACCGAGGTTGCACGCGTTTACGCACCGCTGTTAATCGCGAATGAGGCAGCAGTAAAAGCTGGGCATGAAGAGGTAAGGGCCGAAATCGACGACCAAATTTGGGTTCAGAGAACCTTTCCTTACCAAGCCAAATGCCTTGGGTGGCTGCGAAGCGAATATGCCGCGCTGAGCGGCGCCGACAAGAAGCTTGTTGACGCCGCGCTTGCAGGTACTGGCTTGGAAGCCATCTTTGTGGAACCTTCTCAGAGATGACTTTGATGCACTTTCTGCCAGACAGCCTGTCCGGGCGGTCAGGATCATCATTGTTCGCCGCCGTCCTTGTTGCGCTTCCAGTTCTTGCGGGATGTTCGGTCACGGACGAAGGCAAGCCACCGCAGCAATCGCGCGTTTGCCTTCCACCGGCTGGGATAAGCTTGCAGCAAATCCAGGGCGGAGCTTTCATTATGGGAGAGGACCCGCGCTATCCCGAAGAAGGCCCGCCGCGGCGCGTTTCCGTTGATGATTTCCGAATTGGAACTACCGAAGTTACCAACGCCCAGTTTGCGCGCTTTGTTGCGGCCACCGGCTATGTCACCTTGGCCGAACGCAAGCCGCCGGAGCTGCCTGGAGCTCCGGCGGAAATGCTCAAGCCGGGTTCAGCAGTTTTCAGGGTGCCGACCCCGGACAATCCCAGTTGGTGGGCCTGGGTGCCCGGCGCGCAATGGCGGCATCCGACGGGTCCGGGCAGCACGATCGAGGGCCGCGACAACGATCCGGTGGTTCAGGTCGCCTATGACGATGCACAAGCCTATGTCCGGTGGGCTGGCATGAGCCTGCCGACTGAAGAGCAGTGGGAGTATGCGGCCCGTGCCGGCAATACCAGTCTGCCGGAGCCAATTGACCATGCCGGAAGGCCGCAAGCTAACTACTATCAGGGCGTATTCCCTATCAAGGACACTGGCGCAGACGGATACACCTCTCGCGCGCCAGTCGGCTGCTTCGCGCCCAATGCCTTCGGTCTCTATGACATGATCGGCAATGTCTGGGAGTGGACGACAACCGCCGGAAGCCGTCCCGATGCCAGCGAAGCGGTGGGGGTTATCAAGGGCGGCTCGTTCCTCTGCGCCGCCAACTATTGCGCCCGGTATCGTCCCGCCGCCCGACAGTTTCAGGAGCGTGGCCTGGGGACTGATCACATTGGGTTCCGAGTGGTGGATGCAGGCAGCAGCTAGGTATCCCCCGGCGCAGTCAGTTTAATGCGACCCGGTCTCGACAGAGCAAGCTGGTCCCGCGGCGCTGCTGTCCAGCCTCAACCATGAGGCCTTTTGTTAAAGCCAATTGGCCTCACTTTGAACCTGGTGCCTGGCCCGTTATTATCCCAATGTTGACGGCAGAGGGTTCGGAACCCCAAACCGTACTCTTGCCATTGCCAACCATTCCAACGGCACATCCCCCTTCCGTGACTAATCCACGCCCCTGACCGAACCCGGCCAGGCCATGCAACGCGCGCTCATGCGGACCGTGTGGTCATGCTGCGCATGCCTGCCCGCACCACTCCTTCGAGCGACGTTTCCCTCTCTGCGTTCGGTGCAGACCTGACCGTGCCCGGCCTTTTCGGGGCTCAGTCAAAGGGATGGTCCCTTGGACGGAAGAACAGCTTCGAAAGGTCAGCATCATGAAGAACACCGTCACTCTCGTCGGCTTCGTCGGCAACACTCCGGAAGTCCGCACCGCCCAGTCGGGCGCCGCCATCACCAACCTCTCACTAGCCACCACCCGCAGCTTCAAGGATAGCGAAGGCAACCGCCAGACCGAGACCGAATGGCACCGGATCACCTGCTTCAACGGCGTCGGCAAATGCGTCGCCGAGCACGTCACCAAGGGCGCGATGGTCATGGTCACTGGCCGGATCCACTACTCGCGCTGGACCGACAGCGAAGGCCAGACCCGTTATGGCTGCGAGATCATCGCCGAGCAGGTCGACTTCCTCGCCAAGGCCAAGGAATCCAGCAGCGATGAACCGAAGAAGCGGGGCTCGAAGTAGCGCCGCAATCACCGGACAACTTCGTCAAAAAGCCCGGATCGGCGATTGCCGATCCGGGCTTTTTGCATGCTAATCGGCCCAGGGAAGCGCCGCTCGCAAGCGCTGAAATGAGCGACCTCCGCAAGGCTGAGTTCGCTCGTCCAAAATGGCTATTTGCTTCCGTAGAACGGAACATCGCTCAACTTTACCAACTGCCTGGGGTTTCTCTCAGACGCCAGATAGGCTAGGTATCCTGCGGGATTGAAGCTCATTTTCCCGGAAAACACGAGCAGCAATTTCTAGAACAATACGTGTCCAAGCTGGGAACAGATTCAGGCACACCGTACGCAGTGGACTGCAGGTCATAAAATATTGATAGTGCTGGTGAAAATGCCATTTTTCGGGAGAATGCAGATGTGAATTGGCCATGATCCATGGATCATATGGCAATGTAGCGGGCGCGGATTCCGCGCCTATGGCGCTGTAATGTAATGAACTTTCCTGCATTGACTGGGCTTCCGTAGTGATCCATCCTTCTTTCTGCCTTCCGCAAGGTCAAACCGTGTTTGCAAGGGACTCTTGGAGTCACGAACATGGCAGTTTCTGCAAAGGTCCAGGCCTACATTCCCTTTCCCGTTGCTGACTGGATCAAGTCACGCGCCGAGGAAGCCGAGGTATCCGTCAGCATCATAGTCCGCGACCTGCTGGTTGAGGCGTGGAGTGATGAATACCAGTCGCGAAGGGGGCCTGCAGCGCTCGATCCGGTGCGGCAAAACCTGTTCATCACCGTTGCGCTCGATGCGATCCTGTCGAGCCTTGGAGATGGCACGCTCAGACAGCGCACCCACGATGCCTATCGGCGCCGGTTGGAGCGGCATGGCTTGTCTGACTGATCCGCATCAGTGCTTACCGTTGGTACAGAATGTCGCCCAATCGGCCATCATGTCGCGGCGTTTGTCGAGGTAATTGGTGCGCCGATAGGCGGCCTCGACCTTGTTCGCCACGGTGTGCGCCAGGGCTGCTTCTGCGACCTCGCCTGGGTAACTGGTCTGCTCGGCCGTCCAGTCACGGAAAGCCGAGCGGAAGCCGTGCACGGTAAAGGGCAACTCAGCGTATCGCAGGATCTTGAGCAGCGTCATGTCAGACAGTGGACGGCGTACGTCCCGCCCGGGGAAGAGGAGGTTGCTGCATGGGGCATGGAACTGTCTGGTGCGCCCCAGCACGTCGATCACGGCGGCGGATAGGGGGACGACATGTTCCTTGCCGACCTTCATTCTGGAGGCCGGAATGGTCCATAGCTTGGCCTCCAGATCGATCTCGTTCCACTTGGCTCCGCGTACCTCTCCCGACCTTGCGGCGGTCAGGATCAGGAACTCCAGAGCCAGCCGTGGGACACTCAATCGTGCATGCAGTTGGGCTATGAACAGAGGCAACTGGTTGTAGGGCATAGCCGAGAAGTGACCGTCCTTTTTGGGCTGCCTTGGCAGTACCCTTGAGACTGAACGCATCGGCGCTTCGGTCGGGCGCATGCCGTTGGCATAGGCCCAATCCAGCACCACGCCGATCCGCTGCTTGACCCGCCGCGCGGTCTCGGGCTTAGTCAGCCAGATCGGTAATAGCACCTCGCGGATCAGCGGTCCCTCGATGTCATTTACCAGGCGGTTGCCGAGTAGCGGGAAAGCAAATCGCTCCAGCGTGGTGATCCACTGATCCTGGTGCTTGCCGTTCTTCCAGCTTGCCTTCTGCTCGGCATGGACGCGCAAGGCCGCGGCCTTGAAGGTCAGGATCTCCAGCCTGCGCCGCTTACGCTCGGCCACCGGATCGACCCCGCGCTGGATGTCACGGCGCAGTTCGAACGCGGCATCGCGCGCTTCCTTCAACGAGACCAGAGCCAGCGAACCAAGCCCGATATCGCGCCGCCGCCCGTTCACAGTAGCGCGGAGCTGCCAGTTGCCTTTGTTGGGTCCCGTCAATTCCAGGAACAGACCATCGCCATCGTTGTAACGCCCGGGTTCCTTGAGGTTTCGAATCTGCAGTGGCGTAAGCCGGCCCATGATCATCCATCCTGTTCCGCCCCCACAATTACCCCCCCAACAAAACGTGGATTTGGGGAGATTATGGAGAACAATATAAGAACATCGAAAGCGTGATCAAGACCGAAAAACCGCAGAAATCTGCGACTTTCCGGGATCAATCGGGCTTTCATGGGATGATATAGCTGGCGGAGAGGGTGGGATTCGAACCCACGTTACGGTTACCCGTAAACCGCATTTCGAGTGCGGCGCATTCGACCTCTCTGCCACCTCTCCGCAGAAGTGATCGGGACGGGCGCAAGGGCCGGCCCCCGGTCGGGAAGCGCGCGGTTAGCCGATGAACCGGGGCTTGCCAAGCCCCTGTGGCGGGAAAATGGGGGATCGCAGGCAACCCGGCGTTGTTTCGCGGCTGCACAACGCCTATATTGGCCATGATGGAACGGGCTACCTTCTTTTCTCCGCAGGCCGGCAAGCATGTCGATGCCCCGCAGCGCGCCCAGGCGCGGTTCGGGATTGGCGACGTGGTGCGCCACCGCGTGTTCGATTTCCGCGGGGTGATTTTCGATATCGATCCGGTCTTCGCCAACAGCGAGGAATGGTACGAATCGATCCCCAAGGAAGTCCGCCCGCACCGCGAACAGCCGTTCTATCACCTGCTCGCCGAGAATGGTGACAGCAGCTATGTCGCCTATGTCAGCCAGCAGAACCTGCTGGCCGATGGCGATGGCGGCCCAGTCGATCATCCCTCGCTGGACGAGTTGTTCGAGGATTTCCGGAACGGGCGCTATCGCCTGCGCCGCTCGATGACGCACTGAGCGCTCGTCAGCCCAGCCGCCGGTCGATCCACACTGCCAGCCAGCCGACCAGAACGAAGGCCATGGCAATTGCGGCCATGTTGCCGATTGCGGCGGCCCAGCCGAACGAGTCGACATCCATGAAGAAGTAGGGGTAGCGCGCCGGGGTCCCAGCCGGCTCAAACTGCGCGCGGGTCATCACATAGGCAGCGTAGGCCAGCGGATAGAGCGCCCAGGCCAGCGGCGCGCGCCAACCGAGCCGGCCATGCGGCGCAAAAATCAGCCACCACAGCGGCACGGCCAGCGGCACGATCACGTGGTGGAACTTGTCACCCAGATAGTCCGCCCAGGTCGCGTGCTGCAGCCCAGGCAGCAGCAGGTTGAAGACCAGCCCGACCAGCATGATCGCCAGCATCACCCCGCCCTGCACCAGCGGTGAGACCGAAAGCGAACCGCGCCAGCCGATCCGGGCGAAGACCGCCCCGATCGCCAGGTTAGTCAGGATCGTGAAGAATCGGCCGAGCCACCACAGCGCGCCGAGCAGGCCGCCCTGCTTGTCGAGATTACCCAGCACCGGCGGGATCATCGCCAGCAGGGTCGCTGCCGCAATCAAGGCGGCGGTCAGCCGGGCCCAGGTCTCCCGGCTCGCTGGCATCAGCCCTTCAGCTTCCACCCGCTGCGCAGCAGGCCATAGACCAGGCCGGCCAGGGCAATGTTCAACACCCCCAGCCCGATTGCGCCATGCAGCACCGCCAGGTTGGTATCGCCGATATCGCTCTGCCCCAGGAAGCCGAAACGGAAGCCCGAGATCACATAGAAGAACGGGTTCAGCCGGCTGATCGTCTGGAACAGCGGGGCCAGGTTGTCGATCACGTAGAAGGTGCCCGAGAGCAGCGAGAGCGGCGCGATCACGAAGTTGGTGACGGCCGCGTTGTGATCGAACTTTTCCGCCCAGAGCGAGGTCAGCAGGCCGACCGTGGCCAGCATGATCGCCCCCATCAGCCCGAACCAGGCGATCGCCCAGGGATGGGCAAAGGTCAGATGGACACCCGGCCAGAGCAGCATCGCGCCGTAGAGCGCCAGACCGACCAGCACCGCCCGGGTCACCGCCGCGCCGATCAGTGCCAGCATCAGTTCGGCATTGGACAGCGGCGGCATCAGGTAATCGATGATCGTGCCCTGGATCTTCCCGGCAAGGAAACTGAAGCTGGAATTGGCAAAGGCATTCTGCATCATGCCCATCACGATCAGGCCCGGCGCAATGAAGGTAGCGAAGTTGACGCCCAGCACCGTGCGGCCTTCACGGCCCATGGCGACGGTGAAGATCACCAGGAACAGCAGGGTGGTAATCGCCGGGGCCCAGATCGTCTGGGTCTGCACCTTGAAAAACCGGCGGACTTCCTTCATATAGAGGGTCCACAGCCCAAGCCGGTTGAACCGGTGGAATACGGGCACTCCCTGGGCCGGAAATGTGCTTTGCCCCAGACCCGCTACGGGCATCTGGGGGGTGGCGTTCACGCTTGGGGATACAGGTTGATCGGCCATGTCTTGGCGACTATCGGCAGGTCGCACGAATGGCAAGCGCAAGGCCCCACAGAAGGGGTGACAGGGAAGTGACACGGGCATGAGCTGGACCGACGAACGGATCGAAAGACTGACCAAGATGTGGGAAGGCGGCGCAACCGCCAGCCAGATCGCCGAGGAACTCGGCGGGGTCAGCCGCAATGCCGTGATCGGCAAGGCGCACCGCCTGGGGCTGAAGGCTCGCCCCAGCCCGGTCAAGCCGAATGAAAAGGAAGCCGCGCCGGCTCCGGCGCCGCGTGCGCCCAAGGCTGAGGCTGCGCCCCGCCCTGCGCCCGCACCGCGCCCTGCCCCGCAGGCCGCACCGCGTGCGCCCGCACCCGCACCGGCAGCAGCTGCACCGCGCGATGCCCCCGCCGCACCGGCACCCGGTCCGCGGATCGTCTCGGTTGGCCCCGGCGGCTTCCTGCGCCAGGGTCCGGGTGACCAGCAGGCTCCGATCCCGCCGGCCCCGCCGCGCCGCCTGGTTCCGGCCAAGCCCAGCCCGGAGATGGCCGACAAGACCAGCCTGCTCGATCTGAATGACCGCATCTGCCGCTGGCCGATGGGCCATCCCGGTGAGCCGGACTTCCACTTCTGCGGGGAAAAGGTGAACCCCGGCTTCCCCTATTGTGTCGAGCATTGCGGCCGCGCCTTCCAGGCGCAGCTGCCGCGCGGCCATCGCCGCCCGCCGCCGCCGCTGCCGTTCGGCGGTCCGCGCGTCCGTTAGGCGCCGTGATGCGGGGGGCATGGGCGGGACTGGTTCCGGCGCTGGCACTGCTGTCGCTGGCCAGCCCGGCCGGAGCCTGGTCGGAAGAAACCCACCAGACCACCGGGGCGATCGCCTGGGCTGACCTGGCAGCCAGCCGGCCCGAAGCGCTGGCGCAGCTGCTGACGATTGCCCAGGCCCATCCTGACTACGCATTGTTCGCGCGCCATGCCGCGGCACTGCCCGAACCGGTGCGCCAACGCGCGCTGTTTGAATGGCTGGCGCGCTGGCCAGACGATATCCGCACCGGGCCGGAAGATAACCCGAAGTGGCACTATGCCCTGCGCGTGGTCCATGGCCGCACCTGGCTCTGGCCGGTCCGCAATGGCACGGCCAAGCAGGGCTTCGCAGTCAACTATGCCGCCCTCGCCAATCCCTGTGCGCCCAAGGCTGACCGGGCCAAGGCGATCGGCTGGCTGATCCATATCGTGGGCGACATGCAGCAGCCGATGCACGCCGGCCACCAGATGACCATGACCTTCCCCGCCACCGATCGGGCGGGCGAGTTGGCCTTCGTCCGGCGCTATGCCGATAGCACGCCGGTCAATCTCCATCAGTACTGGGACAAGATGTTCCAGCAGTCGCGCGTGGCCGCGCCCGGTGGCGATTGGGCGACAGCCCTGGTCAGGGCCTGGCCGCGCCAGCAGATCGCCGGTCTTGGCCGCCAAGGTTCCGCCTTCCACCGGTTCGCACTGCAGGTTGAAGAGACCCGCGATCTTGCACAGCTGGTGGCCTATCGCGGCACCTTTGCCGAGGCCGTGCCCGAGGGGCAGACCGCGCCAGTGATGACCGCCAGCGAAAACGCCTTTGCTCTGGCCCTGGCGGGACGTCGGGTTGCGACCGCCGGTTACCGGATTGCCGATCTGCTGGCCCTAGCGGTCGATCAGGCAGCCACCACCCGCGCCGCCTGTCCCGCCTGACCTGCCGCCCTTAAATTGTTCGAGGTCATGCCGTTAACCATGGCATGACTGCACATGACCCTTCCCTAAACCGGCGCGGCGGCCTGCTTGGCTGGCTGGGCCTTGGCCAGCGCGATGACGCGGCTTCGCCTCATGACACACCTGCATCCGGCACCGACCGCCGCCAGTCGGTCCGCGACCGTCACCTTGACGAGATCGGGGCCTTCCTGAGCTATCACCAGCTTGAGGTGAACGCCCAGACCTTGGTCGTCGCCAGCAATTACCTGACCGGCAACGATCCCCAGATCGTCCGCCTGATCGATCGCCGCGTCCAGGCGCGCGAGCCGGTGACGCTCGACTGGCTGGAAGACTCGCTGGCCGAAGAGGGCATGGGCGAGGAGGCTGAACTGCTCGAGCGGCTGATGCAGCGGCTGGAACAGGGGGTCGAAGAGTTCGGCAAGACCAGCCGCGCTGCGCGCGAGGCAACCAATGCCTATCACAGCGAGCTGTCAAAGGAGGCTGGCAAGCTGGAGGCAGTGCCCAGCACCGGCGCCGTGATCACCGAACTGGCCACGATCACCAAGGCCATGCTCAAGCGCACGCTGGAGATCGAGCGGGCGATGCAGCGCAGCGAGGAGCAGACCCGCAGCCTCAAGCACAAGCTGGAGGAAACCCGGCGCAGCGCCGAGGAAGACCACCTGACCGGTCTGCCCAACCGCCGCGCCTTCGAGGCCCGCTATGAGGCGGAATACCGCGCCGCCCGGGCGGCGGCCGAACCGCTCTGCGTGGCCTTCTGCGATATCGATCACTTCAAGCGGGTCAATGATACCCACGGCCACGATGCCGGGGACCGGGTGCTGAAGCTGGTGGCCGACAACCTGGCGCGGATTTCCGACGAGCGCTGCCATGTCGCGCGCCACGGCGGTGAGGAATTCGTGGTGCTGTTCCGCGACACGACCGTGGCCGAGGCCTTCGAAAAGCTCGACCGGCTGCGCGCCCAGCTGGCCGACCGGCACCTGGTCAACCGCGCCACCGAAGTACCGATCGAGCAAGTGACCTTCTCGGCCGGGATCGCCGATGTGTTCGCTACCGGGGAACGCCGCGCCGCGCTGCGGGCGGCCGATGCGGCGCTTTACCGGGCCAAGCTCGACGGCCGTAACCGCGTGATCATTGCCGAGCCGGGCGAACTGAAGCCGGCCCAACTGGCCGCCTGAGCCGCAACGAAAAAGGGGACCGCGCGAACGCGATCCCCCAATTTCGTTCAGCCGTGAACGGCGAGGACTTAGTCGTCGCCCTTCAGGAAGGCCGGGATGTGGTCGGGGTTGCCGCCCTCTTCCCGGTCACGACGCGGACCGCGATCACGGTCGCCACCGCGGCCACCACGATCGCCGCCACGGCCACCGCGGTCGCCATCACGGCGCGGACGGCGGTCGCCGCCACGGTCACCGCGATCGCCGCGATCGCCCCGCGGTTCGCGCGGTTCGCGCGGCGGGCGGGTGTCTTCCAGCTCGGCGCCGGTTTCCTGATCGACGACGCGCATCGACAGGCGGACCTTGCCGCGCGGATCGATCTCGAGGACCTTGACCTTCACGGCCTGGCCTTCCGAAACCACGTCAGTCGGCTTTTCAACGCGCTCGTTCTTCATTTCGGAAACGTGGACGAGACCGTCCTTGCCGCCCATGAAGTTCACGAAAGCGCCGAAGTCGACGATCGTCACGACCTTGCCGTCGTAGATCTTGCCCACTTCGGGTTCCTCGACGATGCCGAGGATCCACTGCTTGGCAGCTTCGATCTGCGACAGGTCGGACGAGGAAACCTTGATCAGGCCTTCATCGTCGATGTCGACCTTGGCGCCGGTGGTGGCCACGATCTCGCGGATCACCTTGCCGCCGGTCCCGATCACGTCACGGATCTTCGACTTGTCGATCTGGATCGTTTCGATGCGCGGTGCATGAGCCGACAGTTCGGTCCGGGCCGAACCCAGTGCCTTGGTCATCTCGCCCAGGATGTGGGCGCGGCCGCCCTTGGCCTGGTTCAGAGCAGCTTCGAAGATTTCCTTCGTGATGCCGGCCACCTTGATGTCCATCTGCATCGTGGTGATGCCTTCGCTGGTGCCGGCCACCTTGAAGTCCATGTCGCCCAGGTGATCTTCGTCACCCAGGATGTCGGACAGCACGGTGAACTCGTCGCCTTCGAGGATCAGGCCCATCGCGATGCCCGAAACCGGGCGCTTCAGCGGCACGCCGGCGTCCATCATCGAGAGCGCGCCGCCGCAGACGGTGGCCATCGACGACGAACCGTTGGACTCGGTGATGTCCGAGACCACGCGGATCGTATAGGGGAACTCTTCCTTGCTGGGCAGCACGGCCTGCAGCGCGCGCCAGGCGAGCTTGCCGTGGCCGGTGTCGCGGCGCGACGGCGCCCCGAAGCGGCCCACTTCACCGACCGAATAGGGCGGGAAGTTATAGTGCAGCATGAAGTTGTGGTAAGACAGGCCTTCGAGCCCGTCGACCATCTGCTCCGCGTCCTTGGTGCCCAGGGTGGTGGTGCAGATCGCCTGCGTTTCACCGCGAGTGAACAGCGCCGAACCGTGAGTCCGCGGCAGGAAGCCAACGATCGATTCGATCGGACGAACCTGATCGACCTTGCGGCCATCGATGCGGGTCCCGTCCTTGAGGATCGCGCCGCGCACGATGTCAGCTTCGACCTTCTTGACCGACTTGATTGCGACCATCTGGGTCTGCGCGTCTTCGTTCGCGAAGGCTTCCTTGGCCTTGTCACGGGCAGCGTTCAGCGCGGCCGAGCGGGCCGACTTGTCAGTCAGCTTGTAGGCGGCGGCGATGTCCTTGCCGATCAGGTCCTTGAGCTTCGCCTTGATCGCCGAATTGTCGGAGATCGCGATTTCCCACGGATCCTTCGCAGCCTTCTCGGCCAGGTCGATGATCAGGCCCGCAACCTTCTTGCACTCTTCGTGCGCGAACATCACGGCGCCGAGCATGATCTCTTCCGACAGCTCCTTGGCTTCGGATTCGACCATCATCACGGCATTGCCGGTGGCGGCGACGACGAGATCGAGCTCGCCTTCCTTGATCGCAGCTTCCTGCTTGGGGTTGAGGAGGTATTCACCGTCCTTGTAGCCCACGCGAACCGCGCCGATCGGACCCATGAAGGGTACGCCCGAGATGGTGAGGGCGGCCGAGGCGGCGATCATCGCCAGCACATCGGGTTCGCACTCGCCGTCATAGGACAGCACCTGGGCGATCACGTTGATCTCGTTGTAGAAGCCTTCGGGGAACAGCGGACGGACCGGACGGTCGATCAGGCGGGAAACCAGCGTTTCCTTTTCCGTGGCGCCACGTTCGCGCTTGAAGAAGCCGCCCGGGATGCGGCCGGCTGCGAAATACTTTTCCTGGTAGTGGACGGTGAGCGGGAAGAAATCCTGCCCTTCCTTGACGCTCTTGGCGGCCGTGACGGCGCAGAGCACGACAGTTTCGCCATAGGTGGCGAGGACCGCGCCGTCAGCCTGACGGGCAATGCGGCCGGTTTCGAGGGTGAGGGTCTTTCCGCCCCACTCCATTGATACGGTTTTGACGTCGAACATTCGATTTTCCTTTGCCCGCGGGCCCTATTGCCCAAATGCTTTCGCGCGGGTTTTGCTGCCGGGGATTCCGTCCCGGTCCGGTGTGGGGCATCTTGGGCCCCGGGGCGCCCTTCGCCGAATTGCGAATGGCGCTGATAGCAAAAGCGGCCCGCTAGGGGCCGCTCCGCTGGTTACTTGCGCAGACCAAGCTTGGCGATGAGCGCGTTGTACCGGTCGACATCCTTCTTCTTCAGGTAGTCGAGCAGCGAGCGGCGCTTGTTGACCATCATCAGCAGGCCGCGGCGCGAGTGGTTGTCCTTGTGGTGATCCTTGAAGTGACCCTGCAGCGTGTTGATGCGGCTGGTCAGGATGGCCACCTGGACTTCCGGCGAACCGGTATCACCCTTGGCGCGGGCGTTGTCGTTGATGATTTCTTGCTTCTTTTCGGCAGTAACCGACATGTCATTCACTCCGCGACATCGGAAAGGTTGAACCCCCGCACCACCGTGGCGGCGCCACCGAAAAGCTCTACCAGCGCAACAGGAACAGGTCCCGCCTTCGCCCAATGTAGCCCGTCGGTGTGGGGCAGTCCGGTCAGAACCCGGCCCTGTCGGACCATGCTTGCCTGTTCCGGACTGAGGTTGAGAGCCGGGATGTCGACCAGCCCTGCCTCCAGCGGCAAGAGTACGTTCTCAAGTGGCGCGCCCTTACCCACTTCGTTCAATTTGTCCAGTGAAATCGCCTGATCGATCCCGAACGGCCCGGCTTTCAGCCGTCGCAGCATGGTGACATGACCGACCGTGCCGAGCGCCAGTGCGATGTCACGGGCGAGGGAGCGAATGTAGGTGCCTTTCGAAACACTGGCGACCAGGGTGACGCTATCGGCATCGGCCGCGCCGATTGTCAGGTCGTGGATCGTCACGCTGCGCGATTTCAGCTCCACCGCCGTGCCCTTGCGGGCTAGGTCATAGGCCCGCTCCCCGTCGACCTTGAGCGCAGAATAGGCCGGCGGAACCTGCTCGATCGGCCCGGTAAAGCGCGGCAGCACGGCTTCAACATCGGCCAGGGTCGGGCGCACCGGGCTTTCGGCGATTACCTTGCCTTCCAGGTCCAGTGTGTCGGTCTCCGTCCCGAACTGCACCGTGAAAGCATAGGTCTTGGTGGCATCGAGCATCCGCCCGCACAGCTTGGTCGCCTCGCCCAGCGCGATCGGCAGGACGCCGGTGGCCAGCGGATCGAGCGTGCCGCCGTGGCCGACCTTGACCTTGCCAAGACCCGCCTCGCGGCAGACGCGCTTGACCGCGCCGACCGCCTGCGTGCTGCCTAGCCCAAGCGGCTTGTCGAGAATGATCCAGCCGTGCGGCACGGGCTCAGCCCCCGGCGAAGACGGCGGCCAGGGCCATGTATTGGCCGGTCAGCCATTGGACCGGCGGCACCACCAGCTTGCCGACCGGATCGAAGCCGGGGACCAGCCAGGGCAGGACCACGATCAGCAGCAGGATGATCGGAAAACCCAGCGGCCGCAGCCGCTCATACTGCGCGGCGGCGCGTTCGGGCAGCAAGCCCTCGACAATGTGCGAACCATCGAAGGGTGGGATCGGCAACAGGTTGAACAGCGCCAGGAAGACGTTGATCGTGATGAAGTTGAACAGGTTAAGCGCCACGAACCGCGCCACCAGCGACGGCTCCTGCAGCGCCTGATAGCCGCCCATCACCAGACCCAGCAGGATCGCGCCGACGGCAGCGAGCACCAGGTTGCTGCCCGGCCCGGCCGCCGCGACGGCCATCATCCCGAAGCGCGGGTTGCGCAAGCGGCTCTTGACCACCGGCACAGGCTTGGCCCAGCCCATGATCGGCCCCTTGGCCAGCGCCAGCGCGCCGGGGACCAGGATCGTGCCGACCGGATCGACGTGGCGGAAGGGATTGAGGCTGAGCCGCTTCATCTGCGCAGCCGTCGGATCGCCCAGGGCACGGGCAGTCCAGCCATGCGCCACCTCGTGAAAGACAATGGCGATAACCAGCGGCACGATCAGCGCCGCCGCCTGGAACAGGGTTTCGTTCATGCGCTGAGTGCCTCGCTGAAATGCTTGCGGCACAGTGCCACATAGCGGTCATTGCCGCCGATCTCGGTCTGGGCCCCCTGCTTGACCGCCGCGCCGCTTTCATCGACCCGCAGGTTCATCGTCGCCTTGCGGCCGCAGTGGCAGACGCCCTTCAGTTCGACCAGCGAATCCGCAATGCCCAGGAGCGCGGCCGAACCCGGGAACAGCTCACCCTGGAAATCGGTCCGCAGGCCATAGCAGACCACCGGAATGCCCCCTTCGTCGGCCAGCCGCGCCAGTTGCCAGACCTGCTCCTTGGTCAGGAACTGCGCCTCATCGACCAGCACGCAGGCCAGCGGCTCAACTCGGTGTGCGGCCATCACCCGCTCCCACAGATCGGTCCCGGCGGCAAAGCGGTGGGCTTCGGCGTGAAGGCCAATCCGGCTCTCGATCGCACGGTCGCCGCCGCGGTCATCCAGCGCCGCGGTCCACAGCATGGTGGTCATCCCGCGTTCGCGGTAATTGAAGTCCGCCTGGAGCAGCGTGGTCGATTTGCCCGCATTCATCGAGGCATAGTAGAAGTAGAGCTTGGCCATCGCGGGTGAGATAGGGTCTTTCCCGCCAAAGGCCAGAGCGAACGGACGCGGCGTTGACTTCGCGGCCACTGGCGCGCAGGGTCAGCCATGGCAGGGGATGAGAGGAGAGCGCGTTTGCGCCTGTTGATGTGCCTGCCACTCGCGGCCTTGGCCCCGCTGCTGCTGGGTGCCGCGCAGCCCAGCTACCGCTATCAGATCGATACCACGCGCTCAATGGTCAGTGCCCAGGTCGGCTTCATGGGCATCGCCAGCAAGACGGCGCGCTTCCCGCAGATGAACGGGCGGATCGCCCTGTCGCCTGAGCAGCTCGACACGATCGGCCTTGATGTCGAGATCGACGCGCGGCGGCTGACTGCGGGGGACCAGGTCACCCTTAACCGGCTGCGCGGCAAGGACTTCTTCGATGTCGAGCGTTATCCCACGGTGCGCTTTGCTGGTCAGCGGATGCAGATGACCGGGCCGACCACCGCCACGGTCGCCGGCGAAGTGACCGCGCGCGGGGTGACCCGGCCGGCCGTGCTGGCCGTGACCTTCCGCGATCCGCCCGCGAGGGTAACCGGCCGCGATCCGGTCGAGCTATCGGCCCGCACCGTGATCGACCGCCGCGAGTTCGGGATGACCGCTTACAGCGCGATTGTCGGCAAGAAGGTGACGATTACCATCCAGGCGCGGATGACGCCGGGCTAATCGCCCGCCTTATCCTCACCAAGGTCGCGCTTGACCTTGGGGTCGGCCAGCAGGGCGTCGATCTTGCTGGCAACATCAAAGCTCTCGTCGCCCTGAAAGCGGATCTTGGCGGCATATTTCAGCCGCAGCTTGCCGGCCACTTCCTTCTGGAAGAAGGCCGTGTGGGTGCGCAGCGCCTTTAGCACCAGCTCCTCGTCCGCGCCCAGCATCGGCTTCACGAAGACCACCGCGTGGCGCAGGTCCGGGCTCATCCGCACTTCGGTGACAGAGACCGAGTGCGCGGTCAGCACTTCGTCATGCACCATCTGCCGGGTCAGCAGATCGCTGATCACGTGGCGCACCTGTTCGCCCACCTTGAGCAAGCGGACCGAGCGGGTTTCAGGCGTGGCGGGAGCGCGGGCCATCATGCCACCTGCGGCGGAACCGGGGTGGGAATCGCGGTCGAAGTGGCGCGGGCGTAGATTACCTCGCCGCTCGGATCGTAAAGCTCACCTTCCAGGAAGATCGCACGCTTGCCGCGGCGCAGGACGCGCCCCTTGGCCAGCATTGGCCCCGGCGGCACGAGCTTCAGCAGGCTCATCGAAATATCGAGGTTGAGCGGGGCTTCGGCACCATTGGTCGCCTGGACATGGGCGCGGCCCATCACTTCGTCCAGGAAGCCGGCCACCAGCCCGCCCTGCACGCCGCCCCGCCCGGTGATGAAGCAATCGGGCGCGACGAAGCGCATGGTCACGGTTTCGCTGACGGGATCGAAGTCAATGATCTCCGATCCCATCAGGTCATAGTAGTTCGGCTGCGGCGCGGCGTCTGCCATCACAGCGTCCGTTCACGCTCCTCGACCTCAAACACTTCGAGCATGTCGCCCGGCTTGATGTCGTTGGTATCCTGCAGCACGACGCCGCACTCCAGACCGGCGCGGACTTCGGGGACATCGTCCTTGAAGCGGCGCAGCGAGGCGATGACAGTCTTCGAAACGATGACGTCCTGGCGTGTGAGGCGCGCGAACAGGCCCTTGCGGATCCCGCCTTCGAGCACCAGCAGACCAGCCGCCTTGTCGCGCTTGCCGGCCGGGAACACTTCCTTGACCTCGGCGCGGCCGACGACGTTTTCGATCCGCTCCGGACCCCAGATGCCAGCCATTTCCTTGGCGACGTCCTCGGTCAGGTGATAGATCACGTCGAAGTACTTCATCCGCGTCTTGTTGCGGTCCACCAGCTCGCGGGCCTTGGCATTGGGACGGACGTTGAAGCCAATGATCGGGGCGTTCGAGGCCGAGGCCAGCGACACGTCGCCTTCGGTGATCGCCCCGACGCCGGCGCTCAGCACCTTGACCTTGATCTCGTCGTTCGAAAGGCGGTTGAGCGCATTGACGATCGCTTCGGTCGAGCCCTGGACGTCGGCCTTGATGACCACCGGGTACTCGATCACGGTCTGCTTGGCCGAGAGCGCCGAGAACATGTTCTCGAGGCTGGCGGGAGCCGAAGTGGTGCGCTTCGCCGTCGCCTTTTCATGGCGGAAGGCGGCAACCTCGCGGGCGCGGGCCTCGCTTTCGACCACGGTCAGGGTATCGCCTGCCATCGGCACGCCGCCGATGCCCAGGACCTCGACCGGCAGCGCCGGCGGGGCTTCCTTGATCTGGCGACCCTTGTCATCGAGCATGGCACGGACGCGGCCCGAATGGACGCCGACCACCAGGATATCGCCGACCTTCAGCGTGCCGCGCGTGATCAGCACGGTGGCGAGCGGACCCTTGCCCTTGTCGAGCTTGGCTTCGATCACCGTGGCTTCGGCGGGCCGATCCGGATTGGCCTTGAGCTCGAGCAGTTCGGCCTGGAGCAGGATCTTCTCGATCAGCTGATCAAGACCAGCCCCGGTCTTGGCCGAAACTTCGACATCCTGAACGTCGCCCGACATGGCTTCGACCACGACTTCGTGTTCGAGCAGGCGTTCGCGGATCTTCTGGGCGTTGTATTCGTTGCGGTCAGCCTTGGTGATCGCCACGATCATCGGCACGCCGGCCGCCTTAGTGTGATTGATCGCCTCGATCGTCTGCGGCATGATCCCGTCATCGCCGGCCACCACCAGGATGACGATGTCGGTGACATTGGCCCCGCGCATGCGCATTTCGGTGAAGGCTTCGTGGCCCGGGGTATCAAGGAAGGTGATCAGCTCACCGCCCTTGGTCTTGATCTGGTAGGCGCCAATGTGCTGCGTGATGCCGCCGGCTTCACCCTTGACCACGTCGGTGCCGCGCAGGGCATCGAGCAGGCTGGTTTTGCCGTGGTCGACGTGGCCCATGATCGTGACGACCGGCGGACGGGTCTTGAGCGTTTCGGGCAGATCGACGTCTTCGCTGGTGTCGATATCGACATCGCTTTCCGAAACGCGCTGGATGTTGTGGCCGAATTCCTCGACCAGCAGTTCGGCCGTGTCCTGGTCGATCGTCTGATTGACGGTGACCATCATGCCCATCTTGAACAGCGCCTTGACCAGGTCCGCGCCCTTTTCCGCCATGCGGTTGGCCAGTTCCTGGACAGTGATCGCCTCGGGTACCACGACATCGCGGACCTGCTTTTCGCGCGGGGCCGACTGGCCAGCAAAGTGCGCGCGCTTTTCCTTTTCGCGGGCGCGCTTCAGCGCGGCGAGGCTGCGGGCGCGGGCGCCTTCGTCCTCGTTGAGTGCGCGGGTAACGGTCAGCTTGCCGCTGCGGCGCTCGTCCCCGCCCTTGCGGTCGCGGGTCGGGTGGGCCGGCTTCTTGGCCGGCTCAGGACGCTTGGGCGCAGCGACAGGTGTGAAGCGGCGCGGGGCCGGCGCTTCATTGCCGCCATCGCGGGGCGCCTCGACAGCGCTGTCGTCAGCGGCCTCGGGTTCGGCCTCGGCCGGCGGAGCGGGCTGCGCTTCGACAGCAGCGGCTTCCGCCTCGGCCTTGCGGTTCTGCTCGGCGCGCTGACGCTCATCCTCGAGCGCCTTCTGGCGCGCTTCGGCTTCGCGGCGGGTCTGCTCTTCGAGCGTCGCCAGGCGGGCTTCCTCAGCCTCGCGCTGGAGGCGGGCGACCCGTTCTTGCGGGGTTTCGTTCGAGGCAGCCGGACGCGGCGGCGGCGGCGGAGCGACCGGAGCCGGGGCAGGCGCAGCGACCGGAGCCGGCGGCGGGGCAGCAACTGGGGCTTCACCCGGCTTGCGGATGAGCTTGCGGCTCTTCACCTCGACCACCACCTTGTTGGTGCGGCCGTGGCTGAAGGTCTGCTGGACCTGGCCCGCTTCGACCGACTTCTTGAGGCCCAGCGGCTTGCGGCCCAGAGTCGGTTTGTTGTCGCTATCGCTCATGATCGTCTCAATACCCTTCGTTCAATTCGTCGTCGACTGCGGACGGGCCAGCAAGGCCTGCATCCGGCAGCGTGTCTTGTTCACCAGTCTGTTCCGCGCGGCCCAGAAAACGGAGCAGACGGCGCAAGGGTGCGCCAATCCGCTCGGCCGCGGCGTGATCGGTCAGTGCCAGATGGACGACGTTGTCGCGGCCCAATGCCACAGACAGCGCCGCCCGGTCCAGTGGCAAGGTGATCCCGGCCATGCCGGAGCCCTCGCGCCCTTCGCCCACGCGCCAGGCTTGATCGAGCTTGCGCGAGCCATCCGCGCTGGCGTCGGCGGCATGGGCCAGCAGGGTGACCTTGCCCGCTCGGGCGTTCTCGGCGATCCGGTCGGAACCGACCAGCAGGCGGCCGGCCTTGTATTCCAGCCCCAGCCGGTCGGTCAGCGCACGGATCAGCGCGGCTTGGATCTTGGCAGGCAGGTCAGCCGGGATCTCCAGCGCCGCGCCCTTGAAGGCCCGGGCGAGCGCGCCTTTCAGCTTGCCCTTGGTGATCGCTTCCTGAAGCTGCTCGCGGCTGACGCCGATCCAGGCACCCCGCCCCGGCGCACGCGCCAGGGCATCGGGCAGGACCAGACCGTCGGGCGAGATCGCCAGGCGCAGCAGATCATCTCGGGAACCGTGGTCCCCGGTCAGGATGCAGCGCCGCTCAGGATCATTCCTGGCCGGCTGCCCAGAGGTGTCGGAACCTAGCGGCTCATTGTGAGGAATCCGCATCGGCGGCCTCCTCTGCGGCTGGCTCGTCTTCGAACCAGTGGGCGCGGGCCGCCATGATGATCTCGTTGCCCTGTTCCTCGGTCAGGCCATAATCGCCCAGCACACCGCCCTTGTCCTCGTCGCGCGCAGAGCGGCGCGGGGCGCTGCCATCGCGGCGGCGCTGTTCGGTGCGCTTCTTGGCAATGAGTTCGTCGGTGGCCAGGTCAGCCAGATCGTCGAGGGTCTTGATCCCGGCCTTGCCGAGCGTGACCAGCATGGCTTCGGTCAAATGCGGCAGCTCGGCCAGCGCGTCCTCGACGCCGAGTTCGCGGCGGGCCGCACGCGAGGCTTCCTCGCGGCGTTCCAGCGCTTCGGTGGCGCGGCTCTGCAGTTCCTCGGCCAGTTCCTCGTCGAAGCCTTCGATCGTGGCGAGTTCGGCCAGCTCGATATAGGCCACTTCTTCCAGCTCGCTGAAGCCTTCGGCCACCAGCAGCTGCGAGAGGGTTTCATCGACGTCGAGCTCTTCCTCGAACATCTTCGAACGCTCGGCGAATTCCTTCTGCCGCTTCTCGCTCGCTTCCTGCTCGGTCATGATGTCGATCTGCGAACCGGTCAGCTGGCTGGCAAGGCGCACGTTCTGGCCGCGGCGACCGATCGCCAGGCTCAGCTGATCGTCAGGGACGACCACTTCGATGCGGCTTTCTTCCTCGTCGATCACCACGCGGCTGACCGTGGCCGGCTGGAGCGCGTTGACCACGAAGGTCGCGGTGTCTTCGCTCCAGGGGATGATGTCGATCTTTTCGCCCTGCATTTCCTGGACGACCGCCTGGACGCGGCTGCCCTTCATGCCGACGCAGGCGCCGACCGGGTCAATGCTGCTGTCGCGGCTGATCACGCCGATCTTGGCGCGGCTACCCGGATCGCGGGCGGCGGCCTTGATCTCTATGATGCCATCGTAGATTTCGGGCACTTCCTGCGCGAACAGCTTCTTCATGAATTCGGGGTGCGCGCGGCTGAGGAAGATCTGCGGACCGCGGTTCTGGCGCTCCACCTTCATGATCCAGGCGCGGACGCGCTCGCCAACGCGGGCGACTTCGCGCGGAATCTGCTGATCGCGGCGGATCACGCCTTCGGCGCGGCCCAGGTTGACGATCACGTGGCCGAATTCGACCGACTTGATCACACCCGTCACCAGTTCACCGGCGCGGTCCTTGAATTCTTCGTACTGACGCTCGCGCTCGGCATCGCGGACCTTCTGGAAGATCACCTGCTTGGCCGACTGGGCGTCAATGCGGCCCAGGTCCACCGGCGGCAGCGGATCGACGATGAAGTCACCGATCTGGGCGCCCGGCTGCAGCTTTTCGGCCTGCTTCAGGTCAACCTGCTTGAAGTAGTCCTCAACCACCTCAACCACTTCGACCACGCGCCACAGGCGCAGATCGCCGGTGCGCGGATCGAGCTTGGCGCGGATGTCGTTCTCGGCACCATAGCGGTTGCGTGCAGACTTCTGGATCGCTTCTTCCATCGCCTCGATCACGATCGACTTGTCGATCAGCTTCTCGTTGGCGACCGAGGTGGCGATCGCCAGCAGTTCGGCGCGGTTGGCGGAAATCGGACTGGCCATGTTCAGTCTTCCTGTTCTTCGACAATTTCATCGGCACCGCTGGTGTCCAGCGGGCGAGTGGCGGCAATCAGCTTGTCCGTCAGGACCAGCTTGGCGGAATGGATATCGGCGCGCGGGAAGGATACCCGGCCCGACTTCTTGTCTTCAATCGTCACGACATCGTCTTCGATGCCGATCAGTTCGCCCTGGAGGCTCTTGCGGTTGCCATCCACGGGATTCTTCAGGCTGATGCGGGCTTCATGCCCGGCCCAGTTGCTGAAGTCCTTGGCGCGGGTCAGCGGCCGGTCGATCCCGGGCGAGCTGACCTCAAGGCGGTAAGCCTCCTCGATCAGCACTTCCCCAGCTTCCTCCAGCGCATCGAGCGCATCTGAAACGCGGCGCGAGAGTTCGGCGCAGTCCTCGATCACCAGCTGGCCGGTGTCGGGCCGCTCGGCCATGATCTGGAGCGTGACTTCCTCGTCACCCACCTCGCTCTTGCCGAACACGATCACACGCACGAGCTCGAAGCCCAGGGCCTCGGCCTCGGGCTCAACAATCTCGATCAGGCGCGCGATATCCGCCAAACGGGTTCTCCGTGTGTGACCGGTCATGCAAAGCGGTTCGGCGCCGGCCCCTTGCGGCGCCAGCCCCTCGATCGCTTCACAATTTCGGGATGGCGGCCAATTAGGCTGAGTCCCTGCCAAATGCAAGGGCTATCCGCCGCGCTCCATCAGCCCGTGCTTCTTCATGCAGTGGCGCAGCTGGTCATAGCTGAGGCCCAGCGCCTTGGCGGTCTGACGTTGGTTGTAGCGATGCCGGGCGAGCGCCTGTTCGACGATCGCTTTTTCATGCGCATCAACGGCAGCCTTGAGATCGCTGATCGCATCGAGCTGGACCGAGGGCGCTGGCGCCGCAGGAGCGGATGAAGGCGCACCCGTTGCCCGGCCGCTGCCCGCCGTCATCATCGGCGAAGGCTTCCACGGGCTGTCGAACGGATCGAACACGATGTGCGAGACCGGCGTGCCCCAATCGTCCCAGCGATAGACCGCGCGTTCGATCACGTTGCGCAGTTCGCGCACGTTGCCAGGCCACTGGTAATCCTCCAGCTGCTGCATCGCCGCGTCGGAAAAGCCGGGCCAGTCTTCCCAGCGCAGTTCGCTGGCCATGCGGCGGCCGAAGTATTCGGCGAGGACCCGGATATCGCCTTCGCGCACCCGCAGCGGCGGCAGGGTGATCACCTCGAAGCTCAGCCGGTCGAGCAGGTCAGAGCGGAACTTGCCCTCTTCGGCCAGGCGCGGCAGGTCCTCGTTGGTGGCGGCGACGATCCGGACGTCGACCCGCACCGGCTTGGACGCCCCGATCCGCGTCACCTCGCCATATTCGACCGCGCGCAGCAGCCGTTCCTGCGCCCCCATGCTGAGGGTTGCCAGTTCGTCGAGGAATAGCGTGCCTTGGTCGGCTTCCTCAAACCGCCCAGCCCGCGCTCTGGTAGCACCGGTGAAAGCACCCGCCTCATGACCAAACAGCTCCGCCTCGATCAATGTCTCCGGCAGCGCCGCGCAGTTCAGCGTGATGAGCGGCTCCGCCCAGCGTTTGCTGAGCTGGTGGAGGCGTTCGGCGATCAGTTCCTTGCCGGTTCCGCGTTCCCCGATCACCAGCACCGGGCGGCGCAGCGGCGCAGCGCGGCTGGTCCGTTCGACCGCATCGAGGAAGGCTCCGGACTGGCCAATGAACTGGGTGTCGCGTTCCATTCCCAACAGATAGCGGATTTTCCCAACATCGCGCAATATCCACTACACGTCGTTCGTCGAATTGCTGGGAAAGGCGCAGAAAACAGCCACTCGGATAAATTGGCACGCTGCTTGCTGAAAGGTGAACAACACCAACGAAGGACACCTACCATGTTCGCCAAGCCCCTCTCCCAGCGTTCCAAGCTCGACAAGGCCATCCTGGCTTCGGTTGCAGCCATGCTGGCGATGAACGTCTTTGTCATGGCCCAGCAGATGGACCGCGCCCCGGTCCTGGCCGCCGCCGATCAGTCGGCTGCGGCGCAGCAGGCCTGACGCGGTGAACAAGCGCGTGGACGACCCCCTTTCCCCCCTTGGGCCGGATGCTTCCGAACCCCCCGCCGGCGGTTCCCAGTCCCCCCGCCGCGAAGCTCCGGCCCAAACCCTTTTCACCGCGGCGCACCGCGCCTCCCGCTTCGATAGCGAAGTGGAGCGCCTGCGCCGCTCGCCGACCCCGACCGCATCTTCCTCTTCTTCCACCGGAGTTCCCTGGATGGGCATTTTCAGCCGCACCCGTGACATCATCGCCGCCAATTTCACCGACCTGCTGGATAAGGCGGATGACCCGGAAAAGATGATCCGCATGATCATCTTCGAGATGGAGGAAACCCTGGTCGAAGTGCGCGCCAGCGCGGCCCGCACCATTGCCGACCAGAAGGAAATGCACCGCCACACGGTCAAGCTGGACCGGCTGCAGGCTGACTGGGGCGAAAAGGCCCAGCTCGCGCTGTCAAAGGACCGCGAGGACCTGGCCCGCGCCGCGCTGGTCGAAAAGAAGAAGGCCTCCGACATGGCCGACCAGCTCAAGGCCGAGATCGCCGTGCTCGACGATGCGCTGCGCGCCTATGAGATGGACATCGAAAAGCTGCAGACCCGCCTGCGCGAGGCCCGCAGCCGCCAGACCGCGATCGCCGCGCGGCTCGAAAGCGCCGAGAACCGCGTCAAGCTGCGCACGCTGCTGGCCAGCGAGCGGGTGGACGAGGCGATGGCCCGCTTTAACCAGCTGGAACGCCGGGTCGACTATGCCGAAGGCCGCGCCGATGCACTGAGCCTGGCCGATGGTCGCAGCCAGCCGAGCCTGGCAGATGAAATCTCGGCGCTCGCCGGTCAGGACAAGATCGACGAGGAACTGGAAGCGATGAAGCGGGCTCTGTCGGGCAACGCTGACGACAGCAAGGAGGCCTGAGCCGTGGATGATTTTGTACCGCTAGTCGCAATCCTGTCGATCTTTGTCGGCCTGCCCTGGGTGATCCTGCACTATGTCACCCGCTGGAAGACCGCCGCCACCCTGACCACCGACGATGAAGCCATGCTGGAGGAACTCTACAGCCTGGCCCGCCGGCTGCAGGACCGGGTCGAAACGGTCGAGCGCCTGGTCGCCGCCGACAACCCGGATTTCCATCCGCAGCGCCTGGCCGATGAACGCGAATTCGGCGGCCAGCTGAGCGATCGCAGCCAGCGCGATTTCGACCGCATGATTGCCAGCAAGGGGAGGACCGGCAAGTGAACACGCCGCGCACCAAATTCTATCGCGACAAGATCAATGGCAAGATCATGGGCGTTTGCGCCGGGATCGCCGATTACACCGGGGTCGACGTGCTGTGGGTTCGCCTGGGCGCGGTTGCCCTGACCCTGATGGGCGTTGGCATCATCCCGCTGGTCTACTTCGGCCTGGGTATCTTTTCGGAGCGCAAGCCGCAGCACCTCTATTACACCGACCGGCAGGAGCAGCGCTTCTGGCAGGGGGTGCGCCAGTCGCCCGCCCGCACCGCCCGTGAAGTGCGCGCCAGCTTCCGCGAGCTTGACCGCCGCCTGGCCGACATCGAGCTGCACTACGTTTCGTCCAACCCGCGCCTGTCCGAGGAAATCGAACGCCTGCGCTAACCGTTTCCTGGATGGGGGAGAATACCAATGGAACCTGCACAGATAGCAGTCATGATCCCGATCGTGGCGCTTTGTATCCCGATTATCGCAATCTGGACCAAGCACTTGCAGAAGGTTGCCGAAATCAACGCCCAGGCGACCGCCGAAAAGGCCGCCCAATACACGACCAGCAATTCCGAGCTGGAAGAGCGGGTGCGGGTGCTGGAGCGGATCGTCACCGAAAAGGGCTATGACGTCGCCAGCCAGATCGAAGCGCTGCGCGATGCCCGCAAGGTCGAGGCTCTGCTCGACAGCCGTGAAAAGGAGGTCCGCTGATGGATTTCGGGGGCCCAACTTTCGTAATTATGATCATCGCCATTTCCACTGGTGGCTGGCTGATCAACAACTGGATCCGCGCGCGTCACGGCTATGCCCTGGAAGACGAATGGGGCGGCAAGACTGTCCGCGCCGACACCAAGGCCAATGAAGCGCTCAAGGCTGAGAACGCCGAACTGCGCGAACAGCTGACCCACTTTGCCGACCGGGTGAAGGTGCTGGAGCGGATCGTGACCGACAAGAGCATCAATGTCGCCGCCCAGATCGAGGCGCTGCGCGACAGCGAAATCAAGGAAAAGAACTGATGGAATTCGGGGAATTCATGGGGCTGGCAGTGGCGATGGGCAGCATCGTCGGGGTGATCAGCATCATCACCAAGACCTATCTGCGCCGCCTGGAGCACAAGGAACGGATTGCCGAAATCGGCGCTCAGGGTGCCAAGCCCGGTTCGCCAGATCGCAGCGATGTGATCGAGCGGCTGGAGCACCGCATCCGCGTGCTGGAACGGATTGCTACCGACAAGAGCGAGAATGTTGCCGCGCAGATCGAGGCGCTGCGCGACGAACGCGTGGCCCTTACTGCCCCCACCAAGGAGACCGTGTGATGGATCCCGTCAAGCTGCAGTTGATTTCCGCCATCATTCCTGTCGGCATTGCCGTGGTGGCCGGCTGGGTGATCACCACCTGGATGCGGGTAAAGAACGGCTACCCGCTCGACGGGGCCTGGGGCCAGGCGGTCTATCCCAAGACCTCGAGCGAGGAAGTCGAGCGGATCAAGCTGCTCAGCCAGGAAAACGCCCAGCTGCGGGCCGAGCTTGGTTCGATCAAGGACCGGCTCGCCAATGTCGAACGGATCGTCACCGACGGCGGCTATGGCCTGACAAGCCAGATCGAGGCGCTGCGCCAGCTGCCTGACGGCGTGAAGAACTGATTGCGGATACGGGAAGGGGAAGTTTGATGAACGGCGGCCAAATCATGGTGGTCCTGATCGTGCTGATTGTCGTGGTCGCGGGCATCTATCGCTCCAAACACGGGCTGGATCGCAGCGCGTGGCGCGAAGCCCGCAAGATGCGCAAGTACGGGATGATGGGCGATGGCTCGCCGCTGCCGAACGCAGCGTTGCCCAGCCAGCGCGAGGAAGAGCTGCTGCGCGAAGTGAGTGACCTGCGCGAACGGATCAAGGTGCTGGAACGCATTGCCACTGATGGCCGCGGCGCTGCCGCCCTGGCCAACGAGATTGAAAGCCTGCGCGGCCCGCAGGATTGAGAGATAAGCCGAGGAGAACCGCCATGTTCACCGAAAACCTCATGATTGCGCTCAGCCTGCTGGCCGCGATCGCCATGATGACCGCTGCTGCCCTCAAGGGCTGGCAGGGCTGGCTGGCCTTCAAGGCCCGCGAGCTGGAAGCCCAGCGCGGCGGGCCTGACCAGGGCAATCCTGCCGGCATGGCCCGAATCGAGATTGCCGATCTGAAGGAACGGATCCGCAAGCTTGAAGCCATTGCGGCAGGAGTTGACCTGTGAGTGAAGTAAAGGGCCACGCCGCCCGCGCCGGGATCGGCCTGGGCAGTGCCATCGCGGTCGCGGTGTCGTGGAGCCTCCACAAGTCGCTGCTCTGGGCGATCATCCACGGCTTCTTCGGCTGGTTCTATGTGATCTACTACGCCCTGACCCGGCCCGGCGGGATCGCCGGTTAAGGCCCCATCTCACCGCACAAGGTCAGGGTTGCGATAGTTGCCCCAGCCCCTAAATGCCCCCCATGCGCAGCCTGACCGACATACTTGACGAATATGAGTTCCTCGAAGGCGATGAACGCTATCGCCTGCTGATCGAGCTGGGCCGCGAGCTGGAGCCGATGCCCGATGCGCTAAAGACCGATGCCACGCTGGTGCGCGGTTGCTCGGCCTCGGTCTGGGTCTATCCGACCCGCGCGGAAGACGGCCGCCTGCACTTTCTGGCTGACAGCAATGCCGCGATCACCAAGGGGATCATCGCCCTGGTGCTGTCCGCCGTGCAGGACCAACCGCCCGCCGCAGTCGCGGCGATGGACATGGCCGCGGCGCTTGAACCCTTTGACCTGAGGAACCAGCTGAGTTCCAACCGGACGCAAGGGATCCCCAACATGATCGCGCTGATTCAGGATACCGCCAGCCGCTATACGGACGCCGCGTGATCGCACGTCCGCTGTACCTGACCGGCGGGCTGATCGCGCTCGGCCTGGGGCTGATCGGGGTGGCACTGCCGATCATGCCAACCGTGCCGTTGCTGCTGCTGGCGGCCTTCTGCTTTGCCCGCAGCCATCCCGAATGGGCCCGGCGGCTCTATAACCATCCCACCTATGGCCCGGGTCTGCGCGACTGGCGCGATCGCCGGGCGATCAGCCGCAGAGCCAAGGTCTCGGCGATCCTGGCGATGAGCGCCGGGGCCGCCTTTACCTGGTTCACCGTCGGCTTTCCGTGGGTCTGGCTTTCGCTGGCCGTGCTGACCATTGCCGGCACCTGGATCTGGACCCGGAACGAGTAGCCTGTTGGATTTGCGGGCGCATGTGCCCGGCGGCTGACAACGGGTGCGGCCAGTGCGCTGGACCCGTCTGGCCTGATCGGGCTGAGGCCGGTGTCTATTCAATGCGAACGGCAGCGGGGGGACAACCTCAAACCCGACTGCGCGGCCCTGCGGTCAGCGGAGCTGGCGGGCCGGGCTCGCTCCACTGCCGCCTTGCTTGTTATCCGCGATCCGGGGTGATGCCTGACGCACCGGCCCTTGCCGGGTTCGGGCGGCACGCGTTACCGATCCCGCACCCGTTGTTGGTGGGGCTTATAACCTATTTGGTTAAATATGTCAACAATAGTGCGCCAATGCGGCAACTAGGGGTGCCGCGCTTCGCTATAGTGGCGGGCTAGCCAGTCTTCGCCATAGTCGTTGCGCGGATCACGGACGATCGCGTGAACGTGGTTGGCTCCTGAACCATCGGCCTGTGGTTCGCGGACATATTCGATCAGGATCGACGGCCCCGCGATCCGGTACATGAACCGTTTGGTACGATCGTCGGCCGAGCCCCACCAGGCAAAGTGCAGCTTGGCCGGGCCATCGGCCCGGATCGCCGCGATCTGGGCGGCGGCGGCCTCACGGTTAGCAAAGCCAACGAATTCTTCGACCAACGCCATCAGGCGCTCGCGCTGAGCCGGTGAAAGGCGATTGGCGGCAATCCCAACTGGTGGTTGCGGCTTGTCCTTCTTGCCCTTGCCCGTGAACTGCGCCGGATCCACCGCGGGACCCACCAGCGCTGCCTTGCGCTGAACCGGATCGAGCGCAGCGATCAAGGCAAAGCCGCCGGCGATCTCATGATCCAGCACGCGCCAGCCGGCATAGGGGCCTTGCCTTACGATCTGCGGATTGGCGCCCAGGAACAAGGGCGCAAAGGCGATGCGCCCATCAACGACGGTGAAGTTTGCCGCAAAGTGATGGCCGTTGATCATCCAGGCCCAGCTGCGCGAGCCCGGTTCGCCGAACAGGCTGATCCAGTAATTGCCAGAGCCCCGAGCGGCGACCCCACGCTCGGCAGCTGCACGGCGCTCGGCTGGAACGTTAGGCAGATTGGCGGCTTCGATCCCGTGGAGGATATCGTCGATCCACATGATCGTTGCGGCTTCACCATAGCCCTCACCGCTCATCGCGGCGGCCATCAAGTCGTGCAGCGCCACCCGCTGGACATCGCTGAGCTCGCTGAGCGCCAGCGCGGTTCGGGGATAGGCCGTTGCGGGCAGGTTGCTCCAGTCCGTTCGCGCGGCATTGTTATCAAGCGCGCGGATGAACTTCTTGCGCTGCGCCGGATCAAGCGTCGCGACAAACCGCGTTGCTGCATCACTCATCGCCGCAGCGCGGGCAGCGCTATCTGCGCTGGAATGAACAACCGCCGGATGCGCAAGTGCGGCGCCGGGCAAGGCCAAGGCCGCCGCAAAAAAGGCTATTGCTCTCGTGAACCTGTTCATTCCGCCCCCACTTCGCTGCCAATCGAAGCGACCCCCGGGCGGAGGCTAGGTCAATTGGCTGTCGCGCACAATCGCAATCCCGGCCTCGCGCTGCGCCTTCAGTTCCTGCTTCAGTTTGGCCGGATCGCGCGCGAGAACGAAGCCGAAGCTCACCCCGCCCTCCTTGCCGATGGTCGCATGGTGCAGCTTGTGCGCCTGGACCAGCCGCTTGGCATAGCCGCGCTTGGGCACCCAGCGGAAATAGCGCTGATGGACCAGGCCATCGTGGACCAGCGTATAGATGATGCCGTAGAACAGGATCCCCAGGCCGATCCAGGTCCCGGGCTCCCATGCCTCGGCGCCCATGATCAGCGGGCTGCCAATGGCAAACATCGAGATCGACATGGCCGCACCGACGATGGCGTAAAGGTCGTTCTTCTCCAGCACCTTGTCGTGCGGCTCGTGATGGTCGCGGTGCCAGCCCCAGCCCCAGCCGTGCATGATGTACTTGTGGCTCGCCCAGGCGACCCATTCCATGGCGAAGACCGTGGCGATCACAATGGCAATGGCGACAAGCGGGTTCATGCCTGCCAAATAGTCGCTCGGCGGAGGAATTGACAGCCCCTGCCTTGCAAAACGCGAGGCTAGGCGTAAGGGCCTGTGCTTGTCATGACCAGCCAGCCCCGCACCCTTTACCAGAAGATCTGGGACGCCCACACCGTTGAAACCCGTGACGATGGCACGGCGCTGATCTTCATCGATCGCCACCTCGTCCACGAAGTGACCAGCCCTCAGGCTTTCGAAGCCCTGCGAGTGGCCGGTCGCAAGGTGCGCCGCCCGGACCTGACCCTGGCGGTGCCCGATCACAACCTGCCGACCACCGCCCGCCGCACGGCCAGCGGTGCGCGCGTGCCGATTGCCGATCTGGAAAGTGCGGCCCAGCTTGAAGCGTTGGAAAAGAACGCCCCGGCTTTCGGCATCCGCTATATCGGCGATGCCGATGTCGAGCAGGGCATCGTCCACGTGGTTGGCCCGGAACAGGGCTTTTCGCTGCCCGGCGCCACGATCGTCTGCGGCGATAGCCACACCGCCTGCCACGGCGGCCTGGGCGCGCTGGCCTTTGGCATCGGCACCAGCGAGGTCGAGCATGTGCTCGCCACGCAGACCCTGCTGCTCAAGCAGTCAAAGACCATGGAAGTGCGGGTTGAGGGCGATCTCGCCCCCAGCGTCAGCCCCAAGGACCTGATCCTGCACATCATCGGCGTGGTCGGCACGGCCGGCGGCACCGGGCACGTGATGGAATACCGCGGCAAGGTGTTCGAGGAGATGTCGATCGAGGGCCGCCTGACCGTCTGCAACATGAGCATCGAGGCAGGCGCCCGCGCCGGCCTGATCGCCCCGGACGAGAAGACCTTCGCCTTCCTCAAGGGCCGGCCCTATGCTCCCAAGGGCGCCGACTGGGACGCTGCCGTCGCCTGGTGGAAGAGCCTGGCGACCGATCCGGGCGCGACCTACGACAAGTCGGTCACGATCAATGCCCCCGATGTCCAGCCGACCGTCACCTGGGGCACCAGCCCCGAAGACGTGGTCGCGATTGGCGGCGTGGTGCCCGATCCGTCGAGCTTTGCCGAACCCTCAAAGCAGGACGCCGCCCGCGCCAGCCTGGAATACATGGGCCTCGAACCCGGCCAGCGGATGGACGAGATCGAGATCCAGAACGTCTTCATCGGTTCGTGCACCAACAGCCGGATCGAAGACCTGCGCGCCGCCGCCGCAGTGCTCAAGGGCAAGACCAAGGCGCCAAACGTCCGCTGGGGGATCGTCGTCCCCGGCTCGGGCCTGGTCAAGCGCCAGGCCGAAGAAGAGGGTCTGGACAAGATCTTCACCGCCGCCGGCCTCGAATGGCGCGAACCGGGCTGCTCGGCCTGTCTCGGTATGAACCCGGACAAGATCCCGGCCGGCGAACGCTGCGCCTCGACCAGCAACCGCAACTTCGTCGGCCGCCAGGGTCCGGGCGCGCGGACGCACCTGGTGTCACCGGCCATGGCTGCAGCCGCGGCAGTCACCGGGCGGCTGACGGACGTGCGGAAGCTTTAATAGACGGTCCGCTTCTGGACCTTCTGTTTGGCCGCGAGACTGAAGCGCGGTTCCACTGGCAGCGTGCCGTCCACCACATGCCGCGCCACCAGCGCGCCGACGGCCGGGCCGTGCTTGAAGCCATGGCCCGAGCCGCCGCCGACCAGCCAGACCCGGTCAAAGCCCGGCAGCCGGTCGATCAGGAAATCGCCGTTGGAGCTGTTCTCATACTGGCAGACGCGGCTGTGGACCAAGGGCGCGGCGGCGAGGCCGGGGAAGCGCTGGGCGAGGTAGGCGCGGGCTGCTTCGACGCCTTCATTTGAAACGCGGCGGTCCTGCGTATCGGGATCGACCTCGGCCCCGTGGCGGTCGAAGGCGATCTTGAAGCCCTGCCCTTCCAGCCCCGGAAAGCCATAGACAATGTCCCCGGCGTTGAAATCGGCCCAGACCGGCAAGGCGGGCGGCGAGAAGCGTCCGTCGCCCGCGGCCGGACCGAAGTGATAGACTTCCTGCCGGGTCGCGACGATCCGACCGCCCAAGAGGTCCGGGAAAAGCTTGGGCAGCCACGGCCCGCAGGCATAGACCACCGAGCGCGCCAGCACCCCGCCGACCCGCAGCGTGCCGTCTGACAGGCGCTCCGGCAGTCCCGCCTGCACCCGCTGCGGCGTGAGGCCCGCATCGGCCACCACGGTCTGCACCCCGCGCCCCGCGATCAGCGCGCCGCTGGCTTCCTCCAGGAACCCGCTTTCGCCATCCTTGAAAGAGATCTGCGGATAGCGGGCGCGCAGCCAGGCGGTGTCGCCGGCCAGATGGGCAATGCCGTTGGCCTTCAGCCAGGCCATCGACCGCGCCATGTATTCATCGCCCGCAGGGGAGAACCACAGCACCCCGGCGCGGTGGAGCAGCGGCAGCGTCTGCTTCGCGGACAGCGCCGCCCAGGCCGCCAGTGAGTCCCGCGCCATGCCCGAATAGAGCGGATCGCCGCCATAGGAGACGCGGATCACGCGGCTTTCCCCGCCCGAGGAGGAGCGGGCATTGCCCGGCGCATAGGCTTCCAGCAGCGCCACCTTGAGCCCGCGCTGCTTGAGGTGCCAGGCGGTCCAGGCCCCGAACACCCCGGCGCCGACCACGGCGACATCGGCGATAGTTCGGCCGTCAGCCGCCTGCGCCCTTCCGCTCGCCAGTGCCCCGGCCAGCAGGCTTGCCCCGGTTGCCGCTACGGCCTGCCTGCGCGTGATACCCATGATCCCCTCCTGCTCCTCGTCCGCCAGTCTATCGCGTGGCGGAGATCAGGCAATCGCCGCGACCGGCTGGGCGAAAAATCCGCGCTCCGCACTTGAACCCGCCGCCCGCGATGGACATAGGAAAGTCATGAGCGACAAGAACGACAAGCCCGAAAAGAGCTGGACCGGCAAAGCTGCCCTGGCAGGCGCTGCCATCGGCTCGGCCGCCATCGCCGCAGCCCTCCTCTATGCCTCGCGCCGCAAGGAGCGGGCCGAAAAAGACCAACCCACCCCCAAGGACGCGCCGGAGACTGACTGATGGAACCGATCAAGCAGGTGGAAGGGCGTGCGATTCCCTTCGGGCGCAAGAATGTCGATACCGACGTAATCGTGCCGTCGAAGTGGCTCAAGACGATCACCCGCGAAGGCCTGGGCCGCGGCGCGTTTGAATCGCTGCGCCAGGATCCGGACAACCTGTTTGACAGTGCCGAGTTCAAGAGCTCACCCATTCTGATCGCGGGTGACAACTTTGGCTGCGGCTCCAGCCGCGAACACGCCGCCTGGGCGCTGCTCGACCTTGGCATCACCTGCGTGATCGCGCCGAGCTTTTCAGACATCTTCTCAGGCAATGCCTTCAAGAACGGCATCCTCACCGTCGTCCTGCCCCAGGATCAGGTCGACCGGCTGCTCGAAGTGGCGAAGACCGATCCGATCGCGATCGATCTGGAAACCCAGACCGTCACCACGCCTTTCCAGGATCGTTTCAGCTTCGAAATCGATCCCTTCCGCAAGCACTGCCTCTTGAACGGCCTCGACGAGGTCGGCCTGACCCTGGCGCGCGATGCGGCGATCAGCACTTATGAACAAAAACACCGCGCGGAGCTGCCCTGGCTCGCCGCGGGAACGGGAGTAGCAGCATGAAGGCCCTTCGCAGCCACGCCATTGGCGGACCGGAATCCCTGACCCTTGACGAGCTGGAAAGCCCGGTTCCCGGCCCCGGCCAGGTGCGGATCAAGGTCAAGGCCTGCTCGATCAACTATCCCGACGTCCTGATCATCAAGGACATGTACCAGTTCAAGCCGGCACGGCCCTTTGCGCCGGGCGGCGAGCTGGCCGGCGTGGTCGATGCCGTTGGCGAAGGCGTGACCCAGTGGAAGGCCGGCGACCGCGTGATCGCGATGATGGGCAACGGCGGCCTCGCCACCGAAGTCCTGGCCGATGCGGCGCGGCTGTTCCCGCTGCCCGATGGCGTCTCGTTCGAAACCGGCGCCTCGCTGCTGATGACCTATGGCACCAACATGCACGGTCTGCTCGATCGCGGGCACCTCAAGGCGGGTGACACCCTGCTGGTGCTGGGCGCGGCTGGCGGTGTCGGCCTCTCGGCCGTCGAGCTGGGCAAGGCCTATGGCGCGAAAGTGATCGCCGCCGTCTCGACCGAGGAAAAGGCCCAGGTCGCGCGCGAGCACGGGGCGGACGATGTGGTGATCTATCCCCGCGCGCCGTTTGACAAGGACCAGTCCAAAGCCCTGGCTGAAGCCTTCAAGGCCGCCTGCGGCCCCGAAGGTGCCAACGTGATCTATGACATCGTCGGTGGTGACTATTCCGAACCGGCGCTGCGCTCGATCGCCTGGGAAGGCCGGTTCTGCGTGGTCGGCTTCCCGGCTGGGATCGCCCGCCTGCCGCTTAACCTGACCCTGCTGAAGAGCTGCGACGTCTGCGGCGTGTTCTGGGGTGCCTTCACCGCCCGCGATCCGCAGGCCAATGCCAAGCACATCGCCAAGCTGTTCGAGCTGCTCAAGGAAGGCAAGATCAATCCGCGCGTTTCCGCGACCTTCCCGCTTGAGCGTGGCGGTGAGGCGATCAGCCTGCTGGAATCGCGTGCAGCGATCGGCAAGGTCGTGGTAACAATGGACTGAAGGCTGCGCGCACGCGGCCAGGATTGGGAGACGGACCATGAAGACTGCCCGGATCATTGCCCTTGCCGCGCTGGCCACCACGGCCTTTGCCGTTCAGGCCCAGACCAAGCCGAAGGCAGCTAAGCCAGCCGCCGTCGCCGCCCCCTCGCCTGAGGAAATCGTCGCCGCGCGCCAGGCCGCGATGGTGATGTCGGTCGGCGCGACCAGCGCAATGCGCTCGGCCGCGGCCAATGGCACCCCGGTCAAGAACCTGGCCTTTGTCGCCAGCGGTGTCGCCAAGTGGGGCGCGGCCCTGCCCGCAATGTTCGCCCCCAGCACCGCCAAGGTGCCAAGCCGCGCCAAGGCCGAAATCTGGACCGACCAGGCCGGCTTCGCCGCCAAGGCCAAGGATTTCGCTGACGCAACTGCGGCGCTCGCCGCCGCCGCCAAGGCCGATGACAAGGACGCCTTCACTGCCGCGCTTGCCAGCACCAATGCATCGTGCAAGGGCTGCCATGATTCCTTCCAGGCACCTCCGCCCGCCGCCAAGGCTGGATGAGCGGGGCGCCAGACCGACCAACAGGAGCCGACATGACCAATTTCAACGACCGCGAGCGCGCCGAAGAGGCCAAGTTTGCGATGGACGAGGACACCCAGTTCCGCGTGACCGCGCGGCGCAACCGCCTGCTCGGCCAGTGGGCGGCACAGCAGATGGGCCTCTCTGACGTTGAAGCCGAAGCCTATGCCAAGGCCGTGGTCCAGGCCGACTTCGAGGAAGCCGGTGACGAGGACGTGATCCGCAAGCTGCTGGGCGATCTGACCAGCGCCGGAGTGGACGTGGCCGAGGGCGACATCCGCGCCGCGCTGGAAGCGAAGATGATCGAAGCCCGCCGCGCGTTGATGGGCTGAGGAACACCCCATGCCCATGCCCGCTGCCGAGATCGAGGCGATCATCCGCGCCGCCCTGCCGGATGCGCAGATCACGCTGACAGATCTGGCCGGTGACAACGATCACTGGGCCGCGCACGTCGTTTCCGCCGCATTCATCGGCAAGCCGCGCGTCGCCCAGCACAAGCTGGTCTATGCTGCCTTTGGCGGCCGGATGGGCGGCGAACTTCACGCCTTGCAACTGACCACTGCCGCTCCCAACTGAGGGAACGAGGAGTTTCACACCATGTCCGATACCAATGCCCGCCTCGCCGAGATCGTCAATTCCAACGACGTCGTGCTGTTCATGAAGGGCACGCCGCTGTTCCCGCAGTGCGGCTTTTCAAGCCGGGCGGTGGCGATCCTGGAGCGGCTGGGCGTTCCCTTTGAGGGCGTGGACGTGTTGCAGGACATGGAAATCCGCCAGGGCATCAAGGCCTTTTCGGACTGGCCGACGATCCCGCAGCTCTACGTGAAGGGCGAATTCGTCGGCGGCAGCGACATCATGATGGAAATGTACGAAGCTGGCGAGCTGCAGCAGCTGGTGGCGGACGCCGGGATCGCGCCGCAAGGCTGACCTTTCAGGCCGCGTTGGCCCGGCGCAGACCCGGCAAGGCGCGATTGACGGCGGCGGCCGGCTGCGGCCGGCCCAGCAGGTGGCCCTGGAACTGCTGGCAGCCCATCTTCACCAGCTCGTCCCACTGAGCCTCGGTTTCAACGCCTTCGGCGACCACGGTCATGTTGAGGCCGCGCGCCAGGTTGACGATTGCCTCGATCAGCGCTTCCGAGCCGCGCCCGCAGCCCAACGCAGCGACGAATGAGCAATCGATCTTGATCTTGTCGACCGAGAAGCGCTGCAGAACGTTGAGGCTGGAGAAGCCGGTCCCGAAGTCATCGAGCGCGATCGTGAAGCCCATCCGCTTGAGCGCCTCGATATTGCTGATGCAATGCTGCTCGTCGCCAAGCAGGGCGGTCTCGGTCACTTCGATTTCATAGCTGCGCGCGTCGGCGCCGGCTTCGGCCAGCATCCGCATCACCTGGGCGGCAAAGCCGCGGCTGCGCAGCTGCACGGCCGAAACGTTGATCGCCACCCGCACCCCGCGCCAGCGCCGGGTTTCGGCAAAGACCTGGCGCAGGACATGCTCGCCCAGGGCCATGATCAGCCCGCAATCCTCGGCCAGGGGCACGAAGACGCTGGGCGAGATCGCGCCGCGCTCCGGGTGCTCCCAGCGCAGCAGCGCCTCATAGCCCTTCAGCCTGCGGCGGCGATCGAAGTGCGGCTGGTAGACCATGCTGAACTGATTGGACCCGATCGCCTGGCGCAGCTCGGCTTCGAGTTGCAGGCGGTGCCGCAGCGCCAGATCCATTTCCGGATTGAAGCGGCTGACCCGTTTACCCCCGGCCTGCTTGGACCGATACATCGCCACATCGGCCCAGCGCAGCGCCTCGCTCGGCTCGATCCCTGGCTGGTCGATGAAGGCCACGCCGATCGAGCAGGAAACTTCCATCTGGCCATATTCGCTGACCACCTTCTCGGTCACGGCCTTGATGATCCGCCGTCCCAGCATCAGCGCCGTCGCCTCATCACAGTCGTCCAGCAGGACAACGAATTCGTCACCCCCCAGCCGCGCGACACAGGCGGCGCCGGTGCAGGTCTGGCGCAGCCGCTCGGCCATGGCCTCGATCAGGGCATCGCCGGCATTGTGGCCCAGCGTATCGTTGACTTCCTTGAACCGGTCGAGATCGACGCACAGCACCGCCAGCGCATTGTCCGGTCCTTCGACCCGGCGCAGCATATGGTAAAGCCGATCGAACAGGTAGGCCCGGTTGGCCAGCTTGGTCAGGCTATCGTGATAGGCGGCATGCTTGGCCCGCGCCTCGCTGGCGATCAGGTCCGAAGCGATCGTCGATCCGCGCTGGATCACGCGCCCGGCCAGCGCCGCCAGCAGGACCAGCAGCAGGATCAGTGGCACGGCCAGCTGGCCAAGCAACATGGTTCCCGGGCGCTGCGGGGTCCAGCTGAGCGCAGCGATGGGCTGCCCCGAGCGATCTTTCAGCATGAGCTGACCACTGGCCGATGAAACCGCGTCTGGGTGCCGCACGGCCAGATCGTGGAGCATATAGCGATCGGCAAAGGACTTGAGCATGGCCTGATCGATCGGCTTGACGGCAATCGTGATCGGCGCGCGCGGCCCCTTGGGCAGGTCGACGCCGAAATCGGGCTGGACGAGCGTGGCCGAAACCAGGAACGGCTGACCATCGACCAGCGCGATCCGGCTGGCCTGGATCGAGGGGATTTCGATATTGTTCTTGCCGGGCCGCTTGCCCGGAGCCGGGCGAGCGTTTTCCCGTGCCCGCACATGGGGCACCAGGCTTTCAGCCGCCGCCCGGAACGGGGTATAGCTCGCCAGATCGGCGCGTTCACCCGCCGCCGAGGCATAGATCACACGGTTCTTCGGATCCAGCACATAGGCATGACTGAAGCCGTAGAAGACATGCAGGTAATTGCCGATGTTGAAATCGGCCCAGTTCGGATCGAAGCGATTATCGAGATTGGCGATCGCGCCATCCCATTCGACCTGGGTTGCCACCACGCGGTTGAGTTCGTCCGTCAGCACGGCAAAGCCGTTCTCGACCATGTGCTCTTCGCGCTCGGTTGCGGCGCGGTCAAAGCGCTGGATCAGGAAGACCGACAGGAGCACCAGCAAACCGAGCGCGCCCGCCGTCAGCCCGGCCATCGGGCCGAACAGCCAGGACCTTGGCTTGGTCTCGTAATCGGCACTCGGCTGCGACAATCGCCTGCTCCACCCCGGTCGTGCGCGCCGCATGCAGCACGCGCGAGGGCGAGTCTTAACCGAGAAAGGTCAAGCAAGGCTTACGCCAGGGTTAGGGGCAGGTTTACCAAATCGGCGCGGCTCCCGGGCCGGGCAGGAAGTGCTGATCTGGTTGGGTGGTTCTCGGGGAGGCGGGGCCGCGGAGACCTTGCGGCCCCGCCTCTATCGAGACTGCTTTGGGGGTAACAACTACTATGCAGCCCCCGTGCCAGTTTTGCGCAATGGCGGATTTCCCGGCCAGACGATGGTCAGCGAGAGGTTAACGCCCCGAAGCTGTGTAAAGTCTCCCGACAATCCCCGGCCTGATACAAAAGCGGCTTGGCAAAGCCGGAACAGGTAGGCACGTTTCGCCCCGATGAGCCTCGACCTTGAATATGATGAGAGCGGCGAAGAGCCGCTCGCTACCCCCGCCGCCACGCTGGTGATCTTTCGCCGCGATGCCGCGGGCGGCGCCCCGCAGATCCTGATGGTCGAACGCTCGGCCTACATGAAGTTCGCCGGCGGCGCGGCCGTCTTTCCCGGCGGCCGGGTCGACGATGCCGATCGCGAACTGGCCCAGGCGCTCGGCGCGGACGACGAGGAAGCCGTGCACGAACTGGCCGCCCGGATCGCTGCCGTGCGCGAGACGCTGGAGGAAACAGGGCTGGTCGTCGGCATGCGCCAGCGGCCCTCGCTGGAGGAAGCGCGGCGGGCGCGGGCGATCCTGCTGGCCGAAGGCACTCTAGCTCCGACCCTGGCGGCGATGGGCTGGGAACTAGATCTCGATGCCCTGGTGCCCTTCGCGCGCTGGCGGCCCAAGCACCGGCATATGCGGATCTATGACACCCGCTTCTATCTGGCCGACCTGGGCACCGGCGCGGTCGACCTGCTGGTCGATGAAACCGAGAACACCCGTCTGTTCTGGACCGGCGCGGCCGAAGCGCTCGATCATGCCGAGGCCGGACGGATCAGTGTGATCTTCCCGACCCGCCGCAACCTGGAGCGGCTCGCCCAGTTCGGCAGCTTTGACGAGGCCGTGGCCCACGTCGAACAATACCCCAGCCAGATGATCACGCCCTTTGTGACCGAAGAAGACGGGCAGAGGTGGCTGCGGATCCCGGCCGATGCCGGCTATCCGGTGACCGGCGAAGTGCTGGAAAGCGCCGCGCGCGGCTGATCGCTGCGGCCCAATAAAAAGCCCCCGCGCCGAGTATGGCACGGGGGCAAAGTTGCCGGCGGAAAGGCTCGCGCCGGTGGGTCGCAGGCCGGGTCTAGGGGATTCGCCGGAAGCGGACCGTGACGGAGATCACGCTTCGCCATATTTTGAACGCGTGGTGGCCGTGCGGCTGGCCCCAAACCTCTGGAAAACGCATGGGCGGCGTTGGTCCGAATCTGCTGCGGCCTCTAGGCCCGCCGACGTGAGTGCTCCCATCCAGATCGGTACCGACCAGCACGGCCAGGCCATCAGCCTCGATATCGAGGAGCTGCTGGCCACGCGCCTGCTCGTCCAGGGCAACAGCGGTTCGGGCAAGTCGCACCTCTTGCGCCGACTGCTGGAGGAAAGCGCCGGGATCGTGCAGCAGATCGTGATCGATCCGGAAGGCGATTTCGTCTCGCTGGCCGAGCTGTTTCGGCACATCGTCGTCGATGGCGCCGCCTATTCGACGCAGGAGCTGACGCGCCTCGCCGCCCGTATTCGCGAGCACCGCGCCTCGGTCGTCCTCGCGCTCGACGGGCTGGAGGTCGAGGCGCAGATGCGCTGCGCCGCGCTGTTCCTCTCCGCGCTGTTCGATGCCCCGCGCGAGCAGTGGTACCCGGCGCTGGTCGTGGTCGACGAGGCGCAGGTCTTTGCCCCCGCCGTCGCCGGCGAAGTCAGCGACGAGGCCCGGCGGCTGAGCCTCGCTGCCATGACCAACCTGATGTGCCGCGGCCGCAAGCGCGGTCTGGCCGGGGTGGTCGCGACCCAGCGGCTTGCCAAGCTGGCCAAGAACGTCGCGGCCGAGGCCTCGAACTTCCTGATGGGGCGGACCTTCCTCGATATCGACATGGCGCGCGCTGCCGATCTGCTCGGTATGGAGCGGCGCCAGGCCGAGCAGATCCGCGATTTGGGGCGCGGGCAGTTCCTCGGCCTCGGCCCCGCGATCAGCCGCCGGCCAGTCTCGGTCCAGATCGGCGCGGTGCGGACCGGGCCGAAGTCGCTGGTCCAGAAGCTCGCCCCGCCGCCAGCCGCCTCGCCCGACGACCTCCACGCCCTGCTCCATGCGGGCCTGCATCTCGAGGAGACGGGGGTCCGTGCGCCCGAGCCGGTACCGGTTGCCCCAGCGATCGACGAGCTGATCGGGCAGATCGCTCCAGATGCGCCGCCGCCAGCCCCGCAGCAACCGTCCGTCCCCGGCAAGTCCGCCGCCGAAGTCGATACCGCGATCGATGCGATCCTGCGCGAGATGGCGGCGGAGGATGGCTGCACCTACCAGGCCCCAGTCAAGCTCTACCAGGACTTCACCGTCCGCTGCCGGATGCAGCGGCTGACCGCCGGGCAACTCGACATGGCCGGGTTCCAGCGCCGCTTTGCGATCGCGGTGGCCGGGATCGAGGCACCGGACAGTCCCGAAGCGCAGGAAATCCTGCGCATCGCCCGGGTCCTGCCGGACGATCTGCTCGCCCCCTTCCTCGCCATTGCCTGGGCCGCGCAGGCCGGCCACCCTTGCCCCGACGATGACGAGCTGGCGGTGATCTATGGCACCAGTTCACCTGGCCGGCTGCGGCGCCTGCTCGACCATTACGAGAAGACCGGCCTGATCGTCGTGCGCACCGACTTCAGCGGCCGCCGTTCGGTCTCGATCCCGGAACTTGGGCTGGCGACCGAGCCGCTGGAGGCCTAGTCCGGTCGGATCACCGCATTGCGCCGCAGGCAGCGACAGGAGGGGGAACAATGACCACGCCAACCACGATCGAGGACCTGCGCGATCACTTTGCGCACTGCATCCAGGTGCTGGGCGGGGTCACCGCCGCATCGCGCCGGCTGGGCATCGACGAACGCGCCATCCGCCGTTTCGTGAACGGCGAACGCCCGCTCAGCGCCCGGCTGTTGGAGGATACCGCCGCAGCGCTGAGGACCATGATCGCCGAGGCGACAGCAGCGGAGGAAGGCATCGCGGCGGGATTGGCCGGGCTTCAGGACTGAACGCCCCCTAATCCAGCAACAACTGCCCCCGGTGGCGCTGGACCACGCCCAGGATCCAGTCGCGCCCAGCCCTGATCCGCGCCAACTGATGCGTGTCCTTGTGGGTGACCAGCCAGAATGAGCGGGTGATGCGGCGGTCCGGCAGGACCGGCACCAGCGCCGGGTCCGCATCGCCCATGAAGCACGGCAGCACGCCGATCCCCGCTCCGGCGGCGATCAGGTGGTGCTGGGCGTTGATGCTGGAGGAGCGCAGCGTGGGTGCGAGGCCCGGCTGGAGCTCATCCAGATAGCGCAGTTCCGGGGCATAGAGCAGGTCGGGGATATAGCCGACCAGGCTGTGGCCCTTGAGCAGATCGGCGGGCGCTTGTGGCATGCCGCCGAGGGCCAGGTAGCCCTGGCTGGCATAGAGCCGCAGGCTGTAATCGCTGAGCTTGCGGGCGATCACCGGCCCGGCCTTGGGGCGCGAGAGCATGACGGCGATGTCCGCCTCACGCTTCGACAGGCTGAGGAAGCCGCTGTTGGCGACCAGGTCGAGCGTCAGCGCCGGATGGGCGCGGACGAAATCGGGCACGTGGGCGGCGAGGAACCACGAGCCGAAGCCTTCCGAGGCACTGATCCGCAGCGTGCCGGACAGCAGCCCGCTGGCACTGGCGGGGCCGCCCTCCCCAATCGCGGTGGCGGCCTGGGCCATCGCCTCAACCTTGGCGAGCAGCCGTTCGCCCGCTTCGGTCAGCACCTGGCCTTCGCGGGTCTGCTCGAACAGGGTCTCGCCCAGCGCGGCTTCAAGGCGGCGGAGGCGGCGGCTGGTGGTGGTCGGATCCATGCCCAGCGCCGCCCCGGCGCGGCCCATCTGGCCAGCGCGGGCGATCGCCAGGAATACCTGCAAGTCGCTCCAGTCCATGCCCTGCATATTTGCAGGTTCTATCCGCAAAATTGGGTGTTGTCTGCATCGAAGTGGGGGCGCATGGCAGCACCACAAAGATTCGAGAGGGATCACCAATCATGCGCCAGATCGACCATTTCATCGCCGGTGGCACCGGCGGCCTCGCCGCCGCTCGCAAGGCCCCGGTCTATGACCCCAACAGCGGCGAAATTCAGGCCGAAGTGACGCTGGGCGGGCAGGACGCACTCGATCGCGCCGTGGCCGCCGCCCAGGCCGCCCAGCCCGCCTGGGCCGCCACCAACCCGCAGCGCCGCGCCCGCGTGATGTTCAACTTCAAGGCGCTCGTCGAAGCCAATATCGACGAGCTGGCGCTGCTCCTCTCCAGCGAGCATGGCAAGGTGATTGCTGACAGCAAGGGCGATATCCAGCGCGGGCTGGAGGTGGTCGAATTCTGCTGCGGCATCCCCCACGCGCTCAAGGGCGAATATACCCAGGGCGCCGGCCCCGGCATCGACGTCTATTCGATGCGCCAGCCGCTGGGGATCGGCGCGGGCATCACCCCGTTCAACTTCCCGGCGATGATCCCGCTGTGGATGGGCGCGGTTGCCATGGCGACGGGCAATGCCTTTATCCTGAAGCCGTCCGAGCGCGATCCTTCGGTGCCGATGCGCCTGGCCGAGCTGTGGCTCGAGGCCGGCCTGCCCGAGGGCATCTTCCAGGTCGTCCACGGCGACAAGGAAATGGTCGACGCGATCCTCGATCACCCGGCAATCAGCGCGGTCAGCTTCGTCGGCTCGTCCGACATCGCCCACTATGTCTACAACCGCGGCGTTGCCGCCGGTAAGCGCGTCCAGGCGATGGGCGGAGCCAAGAACCACGGCATCGTCATGCCGGACGCGGATCTCGACCAGGTGGTCAATGACCTCGCTGGCGCGGCCTTTGGCTCAGCCGGTGAACGCTGCATGGCGCTGCCGGTCGTCGTGCCAGTGGGCGATGACACCGCCGAGCGCCTCAAGGCCAAGCTGATCCCGGCGATCGAAGCGCTGAAGCTGGGCATTTCGACCGATCCCGAGGCCCATTACGGTCCGGTCGTTACCGCGCAGCACAAGGCCAATATCGAACGCTGGATCCAGACCTGCGTCGATGAAGGCGGCGAACTGGTGGTCGATGGCCGCGGCTTTACGCTGCAGGGCCATGAGAACGGCTTCTTCGTCGGCCCGACGCTGTTTGACCGCGTGACCCCGGGCATGAACAGCTATCACAACGAGATCTTCGGCCCCGTCCTGCAGATGGTCCGCGCCAAGGACTTCGAGGAAGCGCTCAGCCTGCCGAGCAAGCATCAGTATGGCAACGGCGTCGCCATCTTCACCCGCAACGGTCACGCGGCCCGCGAATTTGCCGCGCGCGTCAATGTCGGCATGGTCGGCATCAACGTGCCGATCCCGGTGCCGGTCGCCTACCACACATTTGGCGGGTGGAAGCGCAGCGCCTTTGGCGATACCAACCAGCACGGCATGGAAGGCGTGAAGTTCTGGACCAAGGTCAAGACCGTCACCGCCCGCTGGCCCGATGGCTCGCCCGATGGGGGCAATGCCTTCGTCATTCCGACCATGGGGTGATCGAATGAATCTCGATGTGGTCATCAAACGGTTTGACCAACCGGACGAGGTCCGCGAGTTCGACAAGGGTCGGTTCGAGCTGGTCAGCCTTGGCGGCATGACCATTGGTCGGGCGACCTATCAGCCAGGCTGGCGCTGGTCGGCCGATGTCGGCGCGGCCATGGGTGCGAACTCGTGCCATGTCGAGCACGTCGGGATGGTCGTGTCCGGCTGCGCCACCGCAGCGATGGATGACGGCACGGTCATCGAAATGCGGGCCGGCGACGTATTTTACGTGCCGCCTGGCCATGACAGCTGGGTGGTGGGAGACGAGCCCTACGTCTCGCTTCACTTCCTTGGGGCGGAAGACTACGCGGACAAGCCATGACAGACCAGTTTGCATTGACCGAAGACCAGCTCGCCATCCAGGACATGGCGCAGAAGTTCACGGCTGACCGGATCACGCCCTTCGCCGCCCAGTGGGACGAAGAGCATCTCTATCCGGTCGACGTGTGGAAAGCCGCCGGTGAGCTGGGCTTTGGCGCGATCTACGTCTCGGAAGAGAGCGGCGGGATTGGCCTGGGGCGGCTGGAGGCGGCGTTGATCATGGAAGCCATGGCCTATGGCTGCCCGGCGACCTCGGCCTATATCTCGATCCACAACATGGCCGCCTGGATGATCGACTGCTTCGGTTCGGCCGAGCTCAAGGCACGCTATCTGCCCGGGCTGGTCTCGATGGAGCAGATCGCCTCCTACTGCCTGACCGAGCCGGGTTCGGGCTCGGACGCGGCGGCGCTCAAGACCACGGCACGGCTCGACGGCGACCATTACGTACTCAACGGCACCAAGCAGTTCATCTCGGGCGGCGGGGTGAATGACATCTACGTCTGCATGGTCCGCACCAGCGACAATGGCGCCAAGGGCATCTCCTGCCTGGTGGTCGAAAAGGATACGCCCGGCCTGTCGTTCGGCGCACCCGAAAAGAAGCTCGGCTGGAATGCCTCTCCAACCGCGCAGGTGATCTTCGAGGATTGCCGCGTGCCCGTCGCCAACCGCGTCGGGGCCGAGGGCGAAGGCTTCCGCTTCGCCATGGCCGGCCTCGATGGTGGGCGCCTAAATATCGGCGCCTGCTCACTTGGCGGGGCGCAGCGCTGCCTCGACGAGGCAATCAAGTACACCAAGGAGCGCCAGCAGTTCGGCCAGCCCGTGGCCGATTTCCAGAACACCCAGTTCATGCTGGCCGACATGGCGACCGACCTCGAAGCCGCGCGCGCGCTGCTTTACCTCGCCGCCTGCAAGGTCGCCGCCAATGCGCCCGACAAGAGCCGCTTCTCCGCCATGGCCAAGCGCCTAGCGACTGATAACGGCAGCAAGATCGTCAATGACGCGCTGCAGCTGTTCGGCGGCTATGGCTATCTCAAGGACTATCCGATCGAACGCTTCTGGCGCGACCTCAGGGTCCATTCGATCCTGGAAGGGACCAACCAGGTGATGCGGATGATCGTGGGCCGGGACCTGCTGCGCCAATGACCGACGAAGTGATCATCCGCCGCGAAGGGGCCGCTGGCTTCCTCTCGCTCAACCGCCCCGGCGCAATCCACGCGCTGACCCTGCCGATGGTTCACGCCATGAGCACGGCGCTGCTCGAATGGCGCGACGATCCTGCGGTAAAGGCGGTGATCATCGATCATGCCGAGGGCCGCGGGTTCTGTTCGGGCGGGGACATCGCGTTCCTGCGCAATTCGGCGCTGAACGATGGCGGCACGTCGGGCCGCAAGTTCTTCCATGACGAGTACCAGCTGAACCACCTGATCTTCACCTACGAGAAGCCGGTGGTGGCCTTCATGGACGGGATCACCATGGGCGGCGGCGTCGGCATTTCGCAGCCCGCGCGGTTCCATGTCGCGACCGAGAATACCCGCTATGCCATGCCCGAGACCGGGATCGGCCTGTTCCCCGACGTCGGCGGCGGCTGGTACCTCTCGCGCCTGCCCGGCCGGATCGGCCAGTTCCTGGCGCTGACCGGCGCGCGGCTCGACGGGGCCGAATGCAAGTGGGCCGGCCTTGCCACCCATTACCTGCCGCACGATGCCCTGGCCGAAGCCAAAGAGCGGATCGCCCACGGGCACGAGCCGGGCCAGGTCCTCTCCGCCCTGGCCGTCACCCCGCCCCCGGCGAAGATCGAGGCCAATGCGGCCGCGATTGCCAAGCATTTTGCATCCGATCGCTATGAGGATGTGATCGCCAGCCTTGAAGCAGACGACAGCGAATGGGCCGCGAAGGAACTCGCCACGCTGCGCACCAAGTCACCTCAGACCTGCAAGGTCGCGCTGCGCCAGCTGCATGATAGCCTGGAATGCGCCGACTTTGCCGCCAACATGGTGATGGAATACCGCATCGCTTCGCGCGTCCTGACCCGGCCCGACTTTGCCGAGGGCGTCCGCGCGGTGATCGTCGACAAGGACAATGCCCCCCAGTGGGATCCCGCCACCCCCGAGGGCGTGAGCGATGCGCTGATCGACAGCATCTTCGCCCCCCTCCCCGCCGATGAGGAATGGAAACCCCTATGAGCTATGAAAACATCCTGGTCGAACAGCGCGGCGCGGTGACGCTGGTCACACTCAACCGGCCGCAGGCGCTCAATGCGCTGAACTCATCGGTGCTCGAAGAGCTGATTGACGCCTTCGCCAAGTTCGAGGCCGATGACTCGCAGGGCTGCGCGGTCCTCACCGGCGCGGGCGAAAAGGCCTTTGCCGCCGGCGCCGACATCAAGGAAATGTTCGAGAAGCCGGCCGCTGAATTCTTTGCGCAGGACTTCTTCAGCCGCTGGACAAGCCACCTGGTCAAGACCACGCGCAAGCCGTGGATCGCCGCGGTCAACGGCTTTGCCCTGGGCGGCGGGTGTGAGCTGGCGATGATGGCCGACATCATCATCGCGAGCGAGAACGCCAAGTTCGGCCAGCCCGAAATCAAGCTGGGCGTCGGCCCCGGCATGGGCGGCAGCCAGCGCCTGACCCGTGCGATCGGCAAGTCCAAGGCGATGGAAATGTGCCTGACCGGCCGCATGATGGGCGCCGAGGAAGCCGAACGTTCGGGCCTCGTTTCGCGCGTCGTCCCGCTCGCCAGCCTGGTCGACGAGGCGGTCAAGCTCGCCGCCGAGATCGCCGCCATGCCGCCGCTCGCTGTCATCGCCAACAAGGAAGCGGTCAACGCCGCCTACGAGATGACGCTGGAACAGGGCCTCGTGATGGAGCGCCGGATCTTCCAGGTCCTGACCGCGACCGAGGACAAGGTCGAAGGCATGGGCGCCTTCATCGAGAAGCGCCCTGGGGTATGGAAGGGTAAGTGACATGAAAATCGCCTTCATCGGCCTCGGCAACATGGGCGGCGGGATGGCCGCGAACCTGGTCAAGGCCGGGCATACGGTCCACGCTTTCGATCTCAGCGCCGAGGCGGCCGAGCGCGCCACCGGCAATGGCTGCGCCGTCTTCCCGACCGTGCGTGAGGCGGTGCAGGGCGTAGATGCCGTGGTCTCGATGCTGCCCAACGGCAAGATCGTGGAGAGCGTCTACACCGCCGACGTGATCGGCCAGGCTCCGGCTGGTGCGCTGCTGCTCGATTGTTCGACAATTGATGTCGATACGGCGCGCAAGGTTGCATCTGCCGCCGAAGCCGCTGGCTATGCCATGGTCGATGCGCCCGTTTCGGGCGGGATCGCTGCAGCCAATGGCGGCACGCTGACCTTCATGGTCGGCGGCACCGACGATGCCTTCAAGCGCGCCGAGCCAATCCTTGCCGCCATGGGCAAGGCCGTAATTCACGCAGGTGCCTCTGGCGCTGGTCAGGCCGCCAAGATCTGCAACAACATGATCCTGGGCGCGACGATGATCGCCACGTGTGAGGCCTTCGCCCTGGCCGACAAGCTCGGCCTCGACCTCCAGACCTTCTTCGACATCTCGTCAAAGGCCTCGGGCCAGTCGTGGTCGATGACGTCCTATTGCCCGGTCCCCGGCGTCGGCCCACAAAGCCCCGCCGACAACGGCTACCAGGGCGGATTCGCTGCCGCGCTGATGCTCAAGGACCTCAAGCTCGCGCTCGAAGCGGCGCAGAGCGTCGGCGCGAATGTCCCGATGGGCACCCGCGCCGAGGAGCTCTACGAAGAGTTCGCCGCAGCCGGCAACGGCGGGGTCGACTTCTCCGGGATCATCAAGACGCTCTAGGCCGGCCGCCGGGCGTACCAGCCAAACCCGGCGATCACGGCATAGCAGGCGGCGGGGAGCACGAAGGCCAGGGCGAGGCTGCCGGTGGCGTCGGCGATCATGCCGGTGAGGAGCGGGATCACCGC